>Ga0207990_1000021_pt1 | contig 91099 bp, 78 predicted proteins | sample ETNtaG_8_FD_185780 | JGI IMG/M metagenome (GOLD analysis project Ga0207990, IMG submission 185780) | Marine microbial and viral communities from oxygen minimum zone, Eastern Pacific Ocean - ETNP201406SV75 (SPAdes) (version 2) | ecosystem: Environmental > Aquatic > Marine > Oceanic ...
TGCCACGAACAAACCAGAGTCAAACTTGGCGGCCTTGCTGACCTTGACGTATTCACCTGTTCCCCCCGAGGGTTTGGAGTCCTTGGAATAGGTTGACACGAAATTATGTGAGGGGCTTGAGGATAAGGGATTATCCTACATTCTGGAAGCAGCGTACTCAACCGCGTTGTGAAAAATCGCCATGCCCTCGCCCTCACCGTGCTCGGTCTCCTCTCGTGTCCATGTTGCTCCCAACCAAGTAGAATGGTTGGCCTCCGGGTGAGGCATGAGCCCGAACACGAGACCTGAGGGGTCACACACCCCGGCAATATTTCTCCAACTCTGGTTGGGTGAGACCGGGTATGGCAGGACCTCGTCGCTAGCCCCGGGGTATTCAGTGGATGGATCGACGTAGCGGGCTACTAGCTGGCCGGTTTCGGCCCACTGATCGAGTAGATTGCGGTCGTCGGTTACGAACTTACCCTCCCCATGGCGAACAGGGACGCGCATGCGAGACACCCCTTTCGTCCAGATACAGGGACTGTCGGGGTCGAACTCGAGCGTGGCCCAGCGGTTCTCATAGTGCCCGCTATCATTGAGTGCAAGAGACGCTGTCTGAGTTAGGCTGACTTCATCGTCGCCGGGAAGGAGGCCCATCTTGACCAGGACCTGAAAGCCATTGCAGATTCCTATCACTGGCTTGCCTGCCCTTACGAAGTCTCTGACCTGTTCTCTGAGGCCGAAGCGCAGGCGGTTGCCCATCAAACGGCCGCTGCCAAGGTGATCGCCGAAGGAGAAGCCACCGGGTACTGCCATGATGTGGTAGTCGTCGAGTCTGACTTCGCCGTTCACCAATCGATTGACGTGAATCTTGTCCGCCAAGGCTCCAGCCATCTCGAAGACTGCCATGGTCTCGGTCTCGCAGTTAATGCCAAAACCGGAGATTACCGCAACCCTAGGTCTCGCAGACATCACGCATCACCCCCCAACGAGCCTTGCCAGGCCTTCTTCAACTCCGACATAGAGGCTTGCAGTGCCTCTGTATCGCCATAAGATACTGTGATTTCGTCGCCCACTTCTACTGTTCCCAATCTGCTGCAAGAGTTACCCTTCATCGCAGCAGCAAAGGCATCGGAGTCTTCCAGAGACACACTAACAAGAATTCTGCCGAGACTCTCACCGAACAGAGCCCCCCATTCGTCGAGGTGGTTGCAGTCTCTCTCAAGAGAGGATATGTCCACGGACGCGCCTGAGTCTGATCCGAAGCAGCACTCAGCGAGGGCGACCGCGAGTCCTCCGTCACTGCAGTCATGGGCACTCGCAACTAGGCCTTCAGACATTGCCGAGGTCAGAGCGCGGTACATTGCGAGGTTGCGCTCGGGATTGATGCGCGGCACCTCGCCGCCAATGCCCCCCGAACCTTCGTCGCGGAACATATAGGCAAGTTCGCTCGCACCGAGTTCTTGATGAGTTTCACCGAGAAGATAAATGTGGTCGCCCGGGCACTTGAAGTCGCTTGAAACTGCCTTGCGCACGTCGTTGTGATTACCAATCAAGCTGAACAGAATGGTGGGCGGGACGCTGATCTTCTCGCCGTGCATCGTGACATCATTTTTCATCGAGTCCTTGCCGCTGATACACGGTAGTCTGTAGGCCCTGCAAACTTCGTCAATTGCTCGATTGGCACGCACTAACTGTGCAAGTTTGTAACGTCCGTCTGGGGTCTTAGGAGATTCTACAGAATCGGGCCAACAGAAGTTGTCCAATCCAGCTATCATCTCGAGATCAACTCCGACGCAGACTGCATTGCGCAGCGCCTCGTCAACACTTGCAGCAGCCATAGAATAGGCATCGATGTCCGAGTACCGAGGAGTGATTCCGTTCGAGATTACGGCCCCCTGAGTTCCGCCAAGTAGGGGTGCGATGACCGCAGCGTCTCCGGGAGCGTCATGGTTGACACCACAGAACGGTTTGATGACTGACTGTGCGATGACTTCGTGGTCATAGGAGCGGACCCAGGCCTCCTTACTCGCCACGTTCGGTCTCGCCATCAACCGAGACAACACATCGCCCATACCTGTGGCAGACATTGAGGGTGGCCAGAATGGCTCGTGCTGAGGGGGTGTCCACTCTGATTCAAGTTGCAACTGAGGGCAGCCGTCGTGCAAGAAGGAAATCGGTATGTGAGCTACCGGAGTATCGGCGAAGCGCACAACGAATGCTCCCGAATCAGTGAATTCTCCAATGTTCGTAGCCTCAACCTCGTGGAGTATAGCAAGAGTTTCGAATGCCTCACAGTCCTCCGGTCTTACGCCCACCGTCATGCGCTCTTGTGACTCCGAAACTAGGATTTCCCACGGTGATAAACCGGCCTGCTTGAGGGGAACAACTTCCAGGTCTATCTCCGCTCCGTTGGTGAGTTCGGCCATCTCCCCCACACTGCTAGACAAGCCGCCAGCCCCGTTGTCAGTGATAACCTGAATAATTCCAGTATCCCTCGCTTCGATGATCAAATCAATCATCTTCTTCTGGGTAATCGGGTCGCCAATTTGTACCGCAGAAGACGGGCTCTCTTCTGTCAGCTCGAGACTGGAGAAGGTGGCTCCGTGGATACCGTCGCTGCCAACTCTTCCTCCAACCATGTAGATGATATCACCCGGACTTGGAGTCTTGTCATGGCTCTCACGCCCATCGGAGAGCCGACGGGGCATGATGCCGACGGTACCACAGTAGACCAGTGGCTTGCCGAGGTAGCGCTCATCGAAAACCATGGCTCCGTTGACTGTAGGGATGCCTGACTCATTGCCTCCGGCGCGCACCCCAGCGTGGACCCCTCTGAATACCCGAGAAGGGTGGAACAGGCCGGGTGGTAGGTCTCCTGTGTAGTCAGGTGGACCAAAACAGAAAACATCGGTGTTGGCGATGGGACGGGCGCCCAGCCCGGTGCCGAGGATATCGCGGTTGACTCCAACTATCCCGGTTATTGCCCCCCCGAACGGATCCAAAGCACTCGGAGAATTGTGAGTCTCGGCCTTCATGCACAGGCTCCACTCGTCGTTCCAAGCGATTACGCCTGAATTGTCGTGGAATACGCTCAGAAGCCAATCGACCTCTTTCTGAATGTCCAATGTCGGGCTTACAATATGTGTCTTGAACAGTGAATCAATGACCGAAGATTCACCTGTCACGTTGTCCTTGTGGTTGATCCTTGCTGCGAATATCTTGTGAGAGCAGTGCTCAGACCAAGTTTGCGCCAGACACTCAAGTTCAGCATCTGTAGGGGCTCCAGCGGGCAAACCAAGGCTCTCCCTCGCCACTCTGATTTCGGGGTCGCGATAGTGCGCCTGGATGGCGTGCATCTCATTGAGATTGAGGGCGAGCAACCCTGTCTCACTGATCTCCTCCAACTGCTTGTCGCTCACCTCAAGGTCGACGATAGCAGGCTCAGCGAAGACAGCAGGAGGTCTATCGGGAAATCCCAGAGAAGGCCAACGAGCGGAGGTGCAATCATCTGCTCCCGCAATAGCGCAGCGCTCAATCATTGGATTGTGAATCATAGCGGCAAGTTCGGAGGGATTGGTGCCTTCTGGAAGGCCCCAGAACATATAGGTCCGGCTTGTTGCAACTTGGGACTGACCTGCCAATCTCGGGTATAGGGTGATGAGTCCGTCGAGCCCCGCCTGCCCGGCGTTATCCGTCACCCCGGGTTTGAACCCGACTTGGATGACAGCCTCAGGAGTATGGGGGAACAGGTCGTTGGAGTCCAACAAGGCCTTGCTGCTGGAACCTATCTCAATTACGGGGTCAGCGAACAGGTCGTACACCGATCTCTCAACCTCATCCTGACTCATCTCAGCCTTGATCAGGTACCCGAGGTTGACTCGTACTCCTCCAACCTTGATTCCGTGGTCGGCAGCCAACATAGAGGCCACGCTGTCGCCTCGGGCATCAGGCAACCCCTCCATATCCCTAGTAGTGACCTCGACCGCGTGAACGGCAACGCTTCCGCTCATGCGTACTATCGGCTGCCGCCCGTCCATGAACAAAGCGGCTCAGGCCGTAGGCCTGATTAGCCTGGCAGAAAGGGAAAGGCTTGAGAGAGGGCCGGCGGCGAAAGGGTTCGATGCGAACCGAGGAGGTGTGGGGCGCTAGATGGCGGGCTTGTGCTCATCCTCTGTCTCATCGCTTCATGGAAACAGCTGCTGAGAAGGGGACATTGGTAGTACTAGCGGCCGATCTTGCGACCACTGAAGAACTAGTGCGACTCATCCATCAAGTTGGCCCTCACATTGCTGCACTCAAGACTCATGTGGATATGGTCGAAGATTTCTCGCAAGAGTCTTGGCAAGAAGTAGTAGATGCGGCTCAGTCACACGATTTGATGCTCTTCGAAGACCGTAAGTTCGCCGACATAGGCAAAGTCTCACAGACCCAGATGGGAGGAATATACGACATCCGCTCTTGGGCCGACATCGTCACCGCCCACCGCGTCTCCGGACCGGATATTGTCGATGGTATCGCTGCGGGGTGGGATGAGGTACAAAGAATAGGAGGGGTGTTCCTCTTGGCACAGATGTCGAGTAGGGGTAATCTGCTATCTGAGGGCTACACAGACGAAACAATCGTTACCGGAGCTGCTTCACCCCATGTACTCGGATACATCGGCAACGGCAGTTCACCGGACGAGATCTCCTCTCTGAGAGGAAAGGTCGGCGAGGGGAAGATGATTTGGACGCCGGGGGTCAATCTATCAGCCGCCGAAGGAGTCCTAGGGCAGCGCTACGGCCATCCATCGGATGCCATCAGGGCTGGTTCGGACGCGGTCATCGTGGGCACGGGAATACATGGCTCGGACGACCCCGCTGCGGCGGCCAGAGCATACGCAGATGCGACTTGGACCGCCCTGCAATCAAGATGAGAGAATGGCCTTCAGAAGGCGCTCAAATCAATGACTATGATGGGGTCGATATACTCCAAATAGACCCCCACTTGGGCGCCCACAGCGGCCAGAACAATGAGGATGAGAATCCTACGACCCCATCCTCCCTTCTTAGCTGGCGGTTCCGGTTCGGATTCGAGGGAGTCTTCGGACGGCATCTCGACTGCTTCCAGCATCGGTGACATCAACGGCGGCATGGGCATGACTGGTATCTCCGTCTCCTCTACCTCAGGGTAGAGTTCGTCGAGATCGGCGAGACCCGGGGCAGGAGGTATTTCGCCCATCATCGTCTCCCATTGTTCGTCAAACACCGACTGTGTGAGGGGGGTGACAAGAACACCGACGGCTCCTGTGGAGTAAGCGGCGTCCCGGGCCTTGGTGTTACCTGATCTAGAGGTGATAATGGCTATTCTCGCACTGTAATCAGTCTCGCGCATCTCAAGCGCTGCTATGTGACCGTTCATCGAAGGGATATCAAGGGCGAGGAACACCAAGTCGGGCTGCAATCTGACGTATTCGTCAACCGCTTTGTCACCGTCACCACAGAACTCAGTACGCCATCCTTGATGTTTCATGATACTGCGTATCCTGCCCTCAGTGGTGGCGTTGCCAACCACCACAAGCGCAAGTGGCTGCTCTTCGGTGGACATCTTCACACCGACGTGCGGGTCGCGCTTCAAGAACGACGCGGTCGCTGGTCCGGACCTCACTCCAGAATAGAATCAATGAACCATGCTGGGTCGAAGTCAATGAGATCATCGTAACCTTGGCCGACGCCCGCCAGTACTATCGGTCGGCCTGTGGCGTGGGCGATCGAAAGAGCGGCTCCGCCTTTGGCATCGGTGTCGAGTTTGCAAAGAGCGGCTCCGTCAAATCTCAACATGCGTTGGAATTCGACAGCCTGTGTGACCGCGTCGTTGCCCGCTAGGGCATCCGCCACAAAAATTACCAGATGGGGTTGTGTGACCCGATGGACCTTGCGTAATTCCTCCATCAGATTGGTCTTGTTCTGCATCCTGCCTGCGGTATCGATGATTACAACGTCTTCTCCTCGCGCCTTCGCGCTCTCTACAGCGTCTCGGGCAACTGCGGCTGCATCACCTCCTCTTTGACTGCGAATACAACGTACACCGAGACGTTCTGCGTGAGTTGCAAGTTGATCGATTGCGCCGGCTCTGAAGGTGTCCGCGGCGGCCAACACTACGCTGCGACCCTGTTGGGTTAATCTGTTAGCAATCTTTGCAGTGGTGGTCGTCTTTCCTGTACCATTGACACCGACTAACATGATAACTACCGGGGAACTGTCTTTCAAATGAGCGTTTACGGTTTTGTTGAAATCCCAGTATCCTGCTTCTAGGAGACGGAGTAAGGTGCTTCTGAGTGCTTCCTCAACAACTACCTCGATCTTCTTGGTGGTGGAGATACGGCTGCCTATGAGTGTCGCCTTGAGTGTATGAATGACATCCTCAACAGCACTTTGCGCCATATCAGATGACAGTAATTCCTCCTCAAGCTCCTCTAAAATCCTGTCCAACTTATCGCTGCTCATCACCACACGGCCGCCTGTCTTAGTGACTGAATCACCAAGGTTGACCTCGATCTCGGCTGGTCCACTGGCGACAAGATCGTGCCCGGTAGTGCTCTGCATCGGATCCTTGGTTGTAGGTTTCTCTGACTCAGTGGGTCGTTCGGCCTTCTCTACAGATGCTGTTCGGCGGGCCTTCTTGCGTTCTTTGCGACCGATCGGTTTGGCGAATGGGTCCTCAGTAATCTCGTCAGAATCATCCCACTCGTCCTCAATTTCTAGGGTGGGTTTTGGGGTGGTTTCCTGGGGGGTTGGTCTAGCCTCTTCTAGGGCTTCTTTCAGACGCTTGCCCTGCTCCACGGCCTCTTCTGCCTCAACGGAGTTTTCCTCAGCAGTGATTTCTTTCTCATCGGTTTTCTTAAAGCGTTTTTTGAAGCGATCAAACAACCCCATATGCTCGCCTCAGTCATCTAGAGTGAGGTCGGTACCTCGCTTACGCCGCGCACGGCGGGGGGCGGGTGTACTAGGTGCCGGCTCTTCGGTAATTGTCTCTGGTTCCAAACCCTCTACGCTCTCATTGAACTTCTGTGCGAGGTCGACAGTAGAGTGTTCCAGTTCGTCGAACTCCGTCTTCATCCTCTCAATTATGGTGATTAGTTCATCGCTTCTCTTGGTGAGAATCACGGCTGCCTCTTCTCTGGTACGCTCGGCCTGTACCCTGCTGCCGATATCCACTACAGCACCGCCATCTGCTGGGATGTCGGCCACTATCTGGACACCTGAGCCAAGAGGGATCATGGCTCCTTCGGCCCCTTCGTCGGGAATGGCCAACAGGGCCTCAATGGCTTGCATCTGCTCAACACGAATAGATTCTAGTTGACGTACCTGCTGCTCGATAGCCTGCATACGCTCTCGATTAACTTCGACCAGTTGGGCGATGTGTTGTAGCTCCTCGCGGTCGACTGCCATCAAGCCGCTCGTGGTGCCCGACACCCAAGAAGCCGTCGGGAGTCATTCGCCGTCCCAGATTCCCTCTGCGATCATGAACTCCATGACCTTCGTGGACACGTTGGCGTGATTGCCTCCACGTACTCCTGTCGCTGAGATCTTGAATACCTCGGCTGGAATGTCCTCCGCTTCGCGTATCTCATAGCCGACCTTGCGGCCATACGAGACGGCTTCTATGTCTGGCATAATCCACGCTTCGACATCCTCACCTTGGTAGCGGTGTTCTATCATCCGTTTTCGCATTAGAGCCGAGTAGGGGTCCGATTCAGAAACAGGTGTGTCCCGAATACCTACGATCACGCGCTTACCTTGGTCGAGCTCTTGTTGAATGAGCCATTCGTGACCGACATGTAGCGGTTGCCAACGCCCAGGTAGCAATACTCCCTTCGGTTTCTCGAATAAATGCGCCAACTGGTCGACCAGGTCATCGACGCCCTTGCCTTCTTCTCCACTTGAGTCAAGAGAAAAATGGGCGCACTCAGGCTCGTCAAAGGGGTCTGTTATTCCAGTAAAGTTGGAAATCTCTCCGCTTCGGGCCTTTGCGTACAGTCCCTTCACATCACGCTCCTCACAGACCTCTAAAGAAGTGGAAACGTGTACCATCATGGCGTTTTCAGGGAGAATATCGAGGATCTTCAGACGGACATCCTCGTAAGGTGTGATGAAGGAGCAAAGGACGTTTGTGTGTTTGGATATCATCTTGGCCATGCGGGCCACCCCTAGTAAGTGGCGCTCACGGCCTTCGTGACTGAAGTCGGTGTTTGAGAAGAAGTCGCGAATGGTGTCACCGTCTAGCACTTCGCAACCGAAGCGCTCGGCCGCAGACATGGCGATGGTTGTCTTACCTGCCCCTGAGAGGCCAGTTAGCCAGACTACACGATTGTCCATCAAAGCCACCTGAAATACGGCCGTGCCACAGTAGTTCCCTATATCACACCGCCGGGAGCGGGTACAACCTATATCGTAAGGGGGGCAGGAGTAGTTGTGTCGATGATGGAGAATTTAGTGCCCGATGTAGGGGCTTTCCTGTTAGGGGCTCCGAAATCAGGGACTACTTGGCTGGCCAACGTGCTGGAGCAGCACCCCGGATTCTGTATTTCGAACCCGAAGGAGCCGAATGAGATTGCGACACACAGAGGTACCTTTGGTAGAAATGTCGGTGAGCCAGATTGGGAGAGATATGCAGGCTGTTTCAAGGGAGAGGGACTGAAGATGGACTGCTCGGTACACGCACTCGCCTGTCCGGTTGCTCCTAACAGGGTCGCCGAGCATTGGCCGGAAGCGCGATTTGTGGTCTGCCTGCGGGAGCCTGTAAGTCGAACTATCAGTCATTGGGGGATGGTGCTTGATACTGAAGAGGATGTGCAGAACGGCGCTGACTGGTCCGACTTCACCTCAGCGTGGCGCGACCAGCGTTTGAGCTGCGACACCCTATACGGAGATTGTATGAGGAGGTGGTTGGAGTGTTTCCCCAGAGACCGTTTCCTATTGCTTGACTCGAAAAGAATGAGAGATGAGTCGGGTACTGTTCTGGCTGAGGTGGCCGAACACTTCGGTGTGGAGGCTTTCGACTTCGATCTGCATGAGGTGCATAATGCCAACACGGCCGGCGACAGAAGACCTCTGACCTTCTTTGGAAGGGGATTTCGTTTGGTTGCCTCTTTGGTGCCTAAATTCTTGAAGGGCCCTTTAGTCTCAATGTTGCAAAAACGGGGTGTGAATATCTACAAAATGCCAGTTCTCAGCAAGGGACGTATGGTTAGGGAGATTCCGGATACCTCTGAGTTGGGTGCGTTGACTGAGGAGTTGCGGGTAGATCTTGAGTTGTTAGAAGCATTGACTGGTTTCGATACCTCGGCCTGGAGAATTGAGAGTCGGTAATTCGTTAATTCCACCAGTCTTCTTCATCGGTTCCACAGTTACGAAGGGTTTCCTCTACGAAGTCCATTATTTCACCAGGGTTCCTCTCTACGTTCACTATTTCCTCTCTGATTAGTTCCTCTCCCAGCAGTTCCCTAAACGAAACGTGGTCGTCCCCTCCTTTGTCCCCTAGGAAAGAAATCTCCAGTTGTCTCCCTTTCTCCTTTGTATCCTCAAGATAAATCAATTCGGAGTCCCCATCGAAACTGGATATAATTGTCAATAATTCTATTGTCGACCGTGCTTCGATTTCCTTCTCTTTAGTTCCGTCTATGAGTACTGAGAAAGTGCGAGATCCTCCCTCGAATTTTTGGGCCTGAGCATCTAATGCCTGAGAGATCGCGAGGGCCTCATCCATGTCCAGTGAATCGAAGTTTTTCTTAATCCACGCAGACCTTGCCATGGCTTGAAGCTCCATCGCCTCGGGGCCAGAGTCCCAACCGCCCTGGACTTGTCCACTAGGCCCAACCTTAGTAGCGTCGTAAACCAATTTGTACCTCTTGTGGGAGTGTTCTGGGAGAGTCTTCTCGAATGACCTCGCGGTAGAAAGGGCGAGTAGTGGGAGGAGTACGCATGTCGGTGCACATAGGAAGTAGAGTATGGCCCCAGAACCATCACCCCACGATAATGAAAATAGGGGATATGGGCCGAATACCATCATGGTGAATATCAGAAATATTGTTGATCCAACTATGACCCATATCCTAGGCGCCCTGTTGAAAGCAAGGAATGAGAACATCAGTCGTCCTACAGAGGCCATAAGATGGTCTCTCAAACAATGTATTGTATAGTTATTCACGGCATCAGATTATTTCTGAGCCGAGACCCATTCAGTAATCCACTTCTCATCTGATGTGACAAGGAAGTATGGGTTCAGAATCTCGTCGACCAAATCGTAATCGAGTTTTTTTCCTTCTGGGTCGAGGACCTTTCCCCCAGCAGCCACTACTACGGCGTGAGCCGCGGCTATATCCCAACAGGATGTTGGACCGAAGCGGGGATACAAATCGGCCGATCCTTCTGCGACCACACATGCCTTCAGAGATGAGCCGAGACGAAGTAAGTCATACTTACCTAGTGAGGTGGCGAATATTTCGTCCCTCTCTCCTCTGTGAGAGCCACTGGCCACTAGGCGTACTGGTGCAGGAGGTGAGCTTGGACGAACCAACATCGGTCCTGAGCCAGAAGGTGCTCTACGTTCTGCAGGTACGCCGATTCCACCAAGCCATGTTGTGTTGGTTACTGGAGCATGAACGACGCCAAAAATTGGTTCCCAACGTCCCTCTCGATGAGCCATCATAGCGATGTTTACTGTGAACATACCATTTCTCTTGATGAATTCCTTAGTCCCATCTAGTGGGTCGACTAGCCAACAAGATGGAGATGAGGTGGGGTCGCCTATTCGACCTTCCTCGGAGACTATTGGGATGTTGTCGTCTATGTTCTTGAGGCCGGCTATTATGACCTCGTGGGCAGCTAGGTCGGCTTTGGTGAGTGGTGAGTCGTCGTCTTTCTTCGTGACTTTTACTGGTGAGGATTTGTTGTAGATTTCCATTATCGCCTCGCCTGCTCGCAGTGCGATGGTGACTACTGCCTCGTGGTCGATCATACGAACACCGGGTTCAGTAATCCTGCAATTCGTCCGCAGTGGTCTCTAATCTGCTTCGGGACTCCTCATCGAGATAGAACAAAAACGGGTCCTCATCACCGACTATGTTTTTCCAAGAAGACATCGTACGAGCCCATATCTCCTCTCTGGAATTCCATTCCAACCAGCGATCCACAAAGTCGCAGTGCCTCTGAATCTTCTCATCTTCTGGTTCCATGCGACGGAGTATAGCATTCGTCTGAGCGAGAAGGATTCCGAAGGGGGGATTCAATTTGTAGGTGGTGAAAGGATTGCGCTCCTGAACCACGGTGAGGTGCTCTCGCCAGAGGCCTAACGTGGCATCATAGAAGCGACCGATTAGGAGAACGGTGAGAAGAACCGATGCACCAATGGCGAAAAGACCCCAATATGTAGTGGATATACCTAGGAAAGTGCCAGAGAAGAACGGGCGCCAACGCACATAGGGCCAAATCAACAGCGTCAGAGTGGTGGTCCAGAATCCCATTGAGATGAGTGTCTGGCTCTGTTGAATCCGCCAATACTGCCGCATGAACCACTTCTTCATCGCACCTATCCTCCTGTGGGTCTCCTTTCACCGTTGCGCGTCTGGGTCTGATTGGATGGGGTTCTACCCTTGCCCCACAATTAGAGATGGGTCGATGTATGAAGCGAGGTTATCTTGGAACTCGATCTCCTCTACAAACGCTCTCTCAAGTTCATGGCGGGTTTCGTCATCTAAAACAGATGAATCTGTAGACACTGGTTTGAATCCAGGTGAACGAATAGGGTCAAGCACAGCTCGACGCAATTTTTTGGTTGGAAGGAGGATCTTGGCCAACCCTGAGAGGAATGAGGGGGGTGTGCGAAGTAACTTTGCCCAACCTGCAGGATTCATCCGGCCTCTCTCATTGTAACGAGGAAGTTCGGTGCCTTGTGGCATCTCATTGGCACCCAACCATGAGAGAATTTTGTTGGTTGTAGCTAGTGGATCAGTGGCAATCGAAGATAGGGGGACCACTCTAACTCGCTCACCCAGCTCTTCGACCCACCGTAGGGTAGGTGCTTTCAGGCGTGGAAATCGGAGGAAGCTGTAGGTCTCGGGTATATCCTCGTCAGGGAGGAATGATTGGTTTCGAGATAATTCAATCATAGTAGCCCGGTCGGTGTCGTACTCCATCAACCTCTTGCGGTGTTCTTGATGCATGCTAAGCATCAGGTCCACGGGATGACGTAGAGTGATTATGACTCGAGCGTTTGGTAAATGCTCGGACACCGCCTCGAGTGCGCGTGGGGAATAGAGATGGAAAGTGGATTTGTCCATCACCCATTGGTGTTCATCGGCCCCGTCAAGATCTGCCCTAGGAGCTAGGATAGTTGTCCCTTTGGGGTGAATTGGTGATGTGGGGAACTCTGCCGGGCCGGCCATCAAGAAGTGGCTTTCATTCTTCCAAGGGTGGTGTATCTCCTCATGAGAGGATAGCCAATGCATCAAAGAGGTGGTGCCAGTTTTCGGGCCGCCAATCAACAGTAAGTTTGGAGAGGGGTGGAACCTGTGCACTCTCCGACCTCCATAGGGACGATATCGAGGGTGGCTTTGAACGCCGCGCTTGGGAAGGGGTTTCATTCCTCTTCGGAAATGGTAGTGTCACGAAAGTGGGCAACCACAATCGGAGCGATGGAATCGGAAGGGGATATTTCTTCGAGGCTATCAATCAAGACGAAGCGTCGAGGAACACCATGGCGACTACCGAAATTGGAGTATATACGGTGTCTAGCGTCGTCCTCATCGAGGGCGACTAGGTCATGACTGAAGCTTTGCTGGCTCTTGCGGGCCCGAAAACTACCTATTGCCCGATACGCCTTCATCGCGCTGGCCACCTGAGGTCGTGATATAAACGCCACGAGACCGGTGAGTTGTACAACGCGGTGATACTGGTGTTGATTCCCCCTCAGCCCCTCAAGGTTCAATAGCGGGTCCACGAGATTGTTGTTGAGTGAAATGAGTGATGGGAACCCTCCGCAGGGAGTTGGGGAAGAGGAGGGGCCGGATTTAGCCACGCGCCTCTCGGATATGTCACCCGAGCGACTTGCCGAAGAGGTGATTTCGGTTTGGGAGGAAGTGCTCAGAGTTGAAGGGGAATTGGCCACTGCACGACAACGTGGTCGCGCCCTGGAGATGGAGTTGGATGCACGAGAGAGTTCTGGATCTAACAGGGCTAGAGTGGCTGAATTGGAAGAGGCTTTGCGAGTAGCGGATTCGAGGATTGCCCAGATGGAGACACTGTTGGAGAACGAGCGTGTTCGCCGGGCCGATATTGAAATAGGTGGTGAGAAGGGTCGTTTCGTGGAACTGCAGGATGAAAATGCCCGCCTTCTGCGCTCAGAAGAGGAGCATGTGATGTTGATACTCGATATGGAGGCACAGCTCGAGCGTTTGGTTAGTGAAGTGGAAGATCTTAGGCGCCGTTCATCTCAGTGATGACCTGAGATAATACTCGTTGGAGTTCGTCGGCATCGTCGAATTCTTCGGCGAGATTGCCTGTGATAATCCAGTCAGCACCAGCCTGCGCTGCCTTCCGGGCAGCGACACCGTCACGGATACCACCACCAACCACAAGAGTGAGTTTGCATGCCTCTCTAGCACTTCGAATCAGGTTCTGCCCCACGGGAGAGGCGGCCCCACTCCCTGCCTCGAGGTAGAACATGCTGAAGCCGTATGATTCGGCTGCCATCGCGTAGGATTTAACGCGATTTTCGTCATCGGGTTGAATGAGATCGGCTTGGCCCACCTGTCCTGCCTTACCACCCGGTGCACAGATTAGATATCCCATCGGTAAAGGAGTCACCCCCGCCTCGCGGATGAAAGGGGCGCCGGCGACCTGTTCCTCAATTAGGAACCGGGGTGATGTGCTGTTCATGAGCATCATGAATGTGATTCCGTCAGCGGCAGGGGAGAGAGCGGCAGCACCCTGTGGGAAGAGTATGATTGGTACTGTCCACTCCTCTTCCTCAGAGGATGAATCCTGACTGGACGCCCAAGTAACCAATTCCAATGCTTCGCGTATCGCGATAATTGTGTTGTGCACGTTATCCATATCGGTGTCAGAAGAGCCTCCCACCAGTACCATCCGACTACCAGCTGCTACAGCGGCGACACATCGCTTAGCGGCAACCTCTGGGCTCTGATCTGCTGGGTCAATGAGAATGGCGTGACGGGTCCCAGTTCCGGCTCGGCAGACATACTCCAGGAGCCGGTCAGACGTATCTGTCACAAACTGCCGTCCTGAGTTTCCCATCTAAGGCTTTCACACCATTTAGTAGGGAGTTGTCCTTCCGCCGGGTTCTGGTACTTTCTATGTGGTATTTGACCACCCCGATTCTTGTGATGAGGAGAATTCTTCGACCCCCCTTGTAGAAATCGGTTTCAAAGTCAGTCAGGTGACTTAGAATCATCCTTATCGAAAATCATGCAACTCGTCGTAAGACTCCACACCAGATCTCACGACCCCTCCACCTCGGAATGAGATTTCTCGGCGGTCCTCATCAATCTCTAAAATAGAGGTACGTAGAAAAAATTGAGCACCCCTAGAGGCCAGCCGGATTGCGAGGCTTTTGACTAACCAGGAGTGTGCGGTTTTGGATGGGGTATCTTGATCAATCCCAATAGGAATCGTGCTATACCAATTTTCAGGAATTGTTGTAAGTGCCTCAGTCAAGATAATTTCCTCTGGGAGTGGTATTTCGGGAAATCCTATCTCAGCTTCTTCAGTATAAACAACTACTCGAGCAGTGGGTGTTTCATCAAGAATAGAATGGGCATGTTCCAGAGCCACTTTAGGGGAACCAAGAATTGCTATATTCACTATTCAACCACTCCAATAGAATTCTTCACAATATCCAATGCAAAAACAGGGCATGCAGGGATACATAGTTTACAATGAGTACATACGGGTTCGTCTACATACACCATGACTCCTTCAAGATGAAGAGCATCAACAGGACATAAGGCTATACAAGCCGCGCAGCCAAAACACCGATCCTCATCAACTTCAAACACGGCGCCAACCAATCTAGACACATTACCTCGAGATGAAACCACTTCCTAAGAGTGCCCCCACCCCTTCATTTCTATTGAAAGATAGATTTGGGAAGATGAATCGATTTGAATATAAAGATTCAATCATATTTCGATAGCCAATCGTAGCATGTAGCAGAAGTGAATTAAGCATTCTTAGAAATCTCATGACTAGATACCAAAGGTCTCACCTTTCGACTGGAAATGAGAGGGATGGAGGGGTTGCCTGATGAAAGATGAGCGACACGGCCCCCTGTGGTTCTCTATACTCCTGGTCATACCAGCACCTATCCTGATGAACCAGTTGAGCGTGGTTTGAGAGCTTTTTTCCTCGGTGGAGGAGATGAGGTTGGGAATGTTGGTTGTATCTTGGAAGACTCTACTGGGACGCGACTTCTGATTGATTATGGATTAGCCCCAACACGTCCTCCCAAATATCCTGCAGAATGTCCCAATGTGGATCATGCAATTATCACTCACAGTCATATTGATCATATTGGAATGGCACCTTGGTTAGTAGGACACCTTGGTACTAGATTACATGCAAGTCCACTTACTGCTGCTCTCTCCGAAGTTATGTGGAGGGATACATACAAAGTTTCGAAGATTGAGGGGTATCCTTTAGCATGGGATAAACGAGATTTGGAGGAAGCATTGCAGGCTTGGACGACACACCAAATAGGTGATTGGTTTAAGATTGGAGCGTGGAAATGTAGGTTTCACCGCGCTGGGCATATCCCTGGTGCTGTGATGATTGAGATTGAGACACCAGAGTTACGTGTTCTTTGGACGGGGGATATGGACACCAGAGCCAGTCCAAACACCCTAGGGGCTTTACCAGTTGAGTGTGATATATTATTTCTCGAGGGAACTTATGGCAACCGAATACACCCTCCTCGTATAGAAGAGGAGCAACGTTTTGTCAGGAAAGTCCTCGAGGTAGTGGATCGAGGTGGGACCGCTCTTGTCCCGGCATTCGCTTCTGGCCGGGGCCAGGATATCCTTAGGATTCTCCGCAGAGAAGCCCCCGCCTTAGAGGCGCACTATCATGGGATGGGAACAAGAGTTACACAGATTTGGATGGAGCACCCCGAATCAATACGGGAACCAAAACAGCTCACTAAGACTTGGCGTTGGTGTCGGCGTGTCTCAGGAAAATCCGACCGGCGTAAGGCCTTGGATGCAAATGTCATTGTGAGCACAAGTGGAATGCTCGACGGCGGCCCTGCGATTTGGTACGCCAATAGACTCAGACACAATAGGGCCAATGCCATTCTTCTAACTGGATACCAAGCAGAGGGTTCTGGAGGGCGGTTACTCTTGGATGAAGGAAAATTGCGGATATTTGGGAACATCACCCCAATAGATCTCGAGGTCGAACAATTCTCCCTCTCAAACCACGGTGGGCAGAATGAACTCCTTTCCTTCGCTCGCGCGTGCGCACCACGCCATGTTGTTATTTTTCATGCCGATCAGGACGGTAGAGAAGCCCTTTCCACCCAATTTGCAGGAGAAATAAAGGTCCATCTTCCTAGTAATCGAGTTGAGATACTCCTAGAATAAGCCCCTTTTCTCTGCGAACCATTCATAGGCCGCTCGAAACATGACTCAAACTACCTAGGCGTGAGCTGTGGTATAGTAGAAAATAAGGTGAAAAAATGGAAGCATTAGATAAACAATTTGGAGTGACAGAAGCGGGAACTACTGTCGATGCGGAGATTAGGGCTGGGGTGACGACATTTTTGACAATGGCGTACATCCTTTTGGTTAACCCAGCCATGCTCTCGATCGCAGGAATCCCCTTCGATGACGCACTGTTTGCGACGGCAATTGCCGCCTTCGTAGGCTGTACGATAATGGGGCTTTACGCGAACTTACCGTTTGCATTAGCCCCTGGAATGGGACTGAATGCGTACTTTACGTTCGCAGTGGTTCTCGGTATGGGCATATCTTGGCAGGTAGCCCTAGCCGCAGTGTTCGTTGAGGGAATTATATTTCTCTTGATGTCGGTACCGGCTATCCCGGTAATCGGTGGATGGAGAACCATAATGATCAACTCAATCCCGACGGATTTGAAGATAGCCACGGGCGCCGGTATCGGCATGTTCCTGGCAATCATCGGCCTTCGAGAGATGGGTTGGATCCAAGACGACGGAGCCACCTTGGTCAATCTCGGGGCGACGGAATCGTTCACCTACGATCACGGCGCATTCATCGCCATGGTTTGCCTCATAGCAATAGCTGTGATGATGGCCCGCGGAATGAAGGGCGCAATCATCATCGGTATCGGAATAGCCTCAGTCTGGGGCTGGGCAGTCAGTGCATATGACCCCTACAACGACTTCATGGCCGGCGGTGCTGGTTTTGGCGCTATGAATGCGGACTGGCCATCAGCTGCGATAGGATTCGTGGGCTTGCCTGACGAGTCCTTGATGGCGGCCACAAGCGCGCTAGGCGACATCGGTGGTGATGTGGCACTTGGTGACTTCATACTAGTGATGATTACCTTCCTGTTCGTCGACATCTTCGACACAGCTGGAACCCTCTACTCTGTGGGTCGTCAGGCGGGTTATGTCGATGAGAACGACGAGCTGATGAACTCTGACGAGGCATTCGTGTCCGACGCTGCAGCAAGCATAGTCGGCGCACTCTGTGGAACCAGCACCACGACGACCTATATCGAGTCGGCTGCTGGTGTCGAAGAAGGAGGAAAGACAGGTCTTGTGGCGGTTACTGTGGGTGTCCTGATGCTCACCGGACTGTTCTTCTCAGATCTATTCCAGGCCGTCCCGACATTCGCGGCTGCCTGCGCTTTGGTTATCATTGGCGCTCTGATGATGCGCCAAGCAGCGGACATCAATTGGGCCGACAAGGAAATGGCACTTCCTGCCTTCCTGACCATCTGTCTGATGCCGTTCACATATTCCATCGCGGATGGAATTGCTTGGGGTATCATCAGCTATGTGGCTATCAAGCTCGGAATGGGCAAGATGGATGAGCTGAACCCAGTCATGTGGACACTGTTCGCATTGATGGCAATGTTCTACTTGGGACCTGGCGACCAGTCGACGTTCCAGTACCTACTCGGTGGACTCTGAGCGGGAATTACGTAACGGGAAACCCGGGCCCAACGGCATAGCCTGAAGGCCCGGGCCCCTCCCACAGTAAAGCGGGCAGCATGTCTGACGAGTTACTCCAAAACCTGAGAGGCGCCATTCGCACGGTGCCGGATTTCCCCTTAGAGGGGATTATGTTCCGGGACATCACTCCAGTGCTAAGCGATCCAGGCCTCATGTCAGGCATCATAGATATGTTCGCTCGTGATATGGAGGGTCTGGGTTGGCGGCCCGAAGCGGTCGTCGGCCCAGAGGCCCGGGGATTCATCTTTGGTCCCCTTCTAGCTAACCATCTAGGAATCGCATTCATCCCAGTTCGCAAGCCAGGTAAATTACCAGCTGATACCATTCACGCCGAGTACAGCCTTGAGTATGGGTCTAACAGACTCGAGATGCATACTGACGCCCTACATCCCGGTCAGAAGGTTGTGATAGTAGACGATCTCTTGGCCACTGGTGGGACCGTGGGCGCCTGCATCGAACTATGCGCTGCACAGGGCGCCGAAGTGCTAGGCTCACTGTTCGTAATCGAACTCTCCGGTCTCGGCGCTAGGAAAGCACTCTCGCCTGTTCCTATTCATGCCTTGATTGAGTTCCCGGCGTGATTATCCTAGCATCCCCCCGATTTCTTCAAAGGGAATCTGTGTTTGCATGAGGTGTTAGCCATGGCGAAGACCCCACCTCCACCCCCACCTCCGCCTCCACCACCGAAGGCCAAGAAGGGACCGCCTCCACCACCGAAGGCCAAGAAAGCACCTCCACCACCCAAGCCAAAAAAGGCAGCCCCACCTCCGCCTCCACCCCCCTCAAAGGCCGAGAAACCACCCGCTCCAGCGAAGAAGCGCCCACCATCTTCCAAACCCACGAAAAGACGCCGGAAAGGCACCAAGAAGGGGCCGCCCCCAGGTCGTGGGAAGAAATCCACTTCCGCCCCGAAGAAGAAAGGTCGTAGAATTAGAATCAAACTCGGCCTCAGGCAAAATCGACTAACAGAGGAAGAGGACACCTATCACGACCAAGTTGGCTGGACAGTTTCCCAGGAGGTCTTGGAGCCACTGGATGCTGTCGAGGAGAAACATAAGCCAGAAGTAGTCAATCACCAGTGTTCGATGTGTGGTTCCATCATGCAGATTCCACAACCAAAGCGCGAGCGCTACAAGGTCATATGCGCCTACTCTGAGTGCGGCCACGAGGACATGATTGGGATTTGATTAGATCCCCATTACACTGAGCAATCTACGTGCTGCAGCGGCGCATAGCACTAGGACGAGCAAGCCCCGGATACCATTCTGTGAGGAAATCTTTGAACCATATCTCGAACCAAGCACTCCTCCCAACATGACAACAACTCCGAATGACCCAAGTAAATCTAGGTCCAGACCAACTTGACCCGATAGACCAGACCCAATCAATCCGGCTAGGGAATTCACCCAGATGAAAAGCGCCGCAGTTGCGGCAGTTTGCTTGGCTGTCGCCCAGTTGTTCAACATCATCACCGGGGAGAGAAAGATGCCACCTCCTATGCCCACCACCCCACTAGCAAGACCGATACTTCCACCAACAGCGACAGCTTTCGACCTCTCGGGCAACTTGACCTCCCTCGATTCCCATTTTCCTACAAACAACCTCCATGCGGCCACCACTAAAGCGGCAGAGAGTAGGAGGTCGTAGACATCCCCCCCCACACTCATGTATCCTCCCAAAGCAGCTAAAGGAACACTTGCTATTATGAATGGTAAAGATCGACCCCAATCATGGTGCCCTGCTTTGTAATAATGCCAGAAGGCCAACCCAGCAACAATCAGATTTAGCGACCACGCGTATTGCTTCAGCCAAACAGCCTCAGCTGATCCGTAACTAGTGAGTGAGAGGATTGCAAGGTAGCCCGAACCCCCTCCGTGACCGACTGAGGAGTACAGCGCTGCCACGATGAAGAGGCCGGCCATAATCAGCCACATCCCACTCGAAAGCACAGACCAGCGACATAGGAAGAACACTTCAACTCAACCGCCACCCAACACCCGTGGAGACCAGCGTCACCCTACAGCGAGCCATCGACCTCGCTTGCCACTCACCTATCGTGAGGAGAACCGAGAGGGTTTCTTTGAGCGACGCTGCTGGCCGCGTTCTGGCCAAAACACTCGCCTCTAAGGTCGACGATCCACGATTCGATAACTCAGCAATGGATGGTTGGGCGGTGCGGGCCGCTGATTGCGAGATTCAAAAATCAACACTCTCAATCACAGGCACCAGTAAAGCGGGAGGAGAAGCACCTCCGGTGGTAGCCCAAGGTGAGGCCTGCCGAATCATGACAGGAGCACCAGTTCCAGAGGGCGCTGACGCTATCGTGATGGTTGAGGACTCAGAGGAGGTCGACAACACAGTTCGAATCCTCGGACCAGCCCGACCTGGATACATACGGAAGAAAGCCGAGAACCTAAGGGTCGGACAGGAGGCTCTGCAGAAGGGCACCCATCTCGGCCCCGCGGAGATATCCCTTGCTGCGACCATGGGTCATGGTGAGATCGAGGTCGTAGTTCGACCCAAACTAGCCGTCATCAGCACTGGAGATGAACTCATACCCCCAGGTGACGAACTCACTGCTGGGCAGATACACGAATCCAACTCCTACGGCATTGCCGTGTTGATCGAGATGATGGGAGGTCAGGCGGTCCGCTACGATGTCGTTCACGACACTATCGACGGATTACGAGCAACCCTCGACAGCGCCGCCCGTGAATGCGATGCAATCCTCACCAGTGGGGGAGTCAGTATGGGGAAGTGGGATCTTGTCCGTCGGTTGATGGAAGAAGAGGGAAATCTTTCATTCTGGAGAGTGAAAATCAGACCCGGCGGCCCCCCCCTCTTCGGGACTTGGAAGGGAACACCCCTCTTCGGTCTACCAGGAAACCCAGTCAGTAGTCACGTGGTGTTCATCTCTCTCGTCGCCCCTTGGCTCTCTCATTGCATGGAGGCACACCCGGAGAACGGTCCCACCATTGGTGACAGGGTCAAAGTCAAGCTTACTGAAGGCATCAAAGGCGCGCCCGGAAAACTCTGCATGAGGAGAATCAGAATAGAGGCTGGCGAGGACGGTTTGGTCGCCACTGTACACACCCATCAGGGCAGCGGCAATATCCACAGCATGGTGGCCCACAACGGCCTGACATTACTCCCTCCCGACACCGATGCGGAGGCCGGCGACACCATCAATGCACTTTGGTGCCGGTAGAAACCTCATTACCACTCTCCAATACATGAATTCAAGGACATCCTCGCGCACGCATGCTTCCACAAGGAAGTTGAGACATGGCCAAGCGATTGAAGAACGGCGCATCCAAGGATGGATGGATAGAGGTTCGAGGGGCCCGTACCCACAACCTCCAGAACATCGACGTCAAGATTCCAAGGGGCAAGTTCGTCGTCCTCTCAGGGGTGTCCGGCTCAGGCAAGTCGAGCCTAGCCTTCGACACGTTGTACGCCGAGGGCCAACGCCGTTACATTGAGAGCCTTAGCTCCTACGCGAGGCAGTTCCTAGGTCAGATGAAGAAGCCCGACTGCGACAGCATCGAAGGACTCTCCCCTGCCATCAGCATTGACCAGAAGCAGGGCAGTCACAACCCCCGATCAACCGTGGCTACGGTGACCGAGATCATGGATTACATGCGCCTTCTCTGGGCTAGAGTTGGCCTTCCGCATTGCCCTGATTGCGGCAAGGAGGTCGCAAGGAGGACCGTGCAGGAGATAGTCGATGATGTGCTATGGCGATTCGAAGGTCATGCGGTGGCCGTCTGGAGTCCAGCGGTGCGCAATCGCAAGGGGACCCACGCCGACCTATTCCGAGCCCTTGTTGAGCAGGGATACCTTGGGGGCAAGGTGAACGGGCGAGATGCCAATTTCGAGAATCCACCAGAGCTTGAGAAGAACCTGCGTCACGATATAGATGTCAGAATAGATCGAATCCGACTTGAGAGAGTGACCCGACAGCGACTCACTGAAGCGGTGGACGCCGGACTCAGACTAGGCGCTGGTGCTGTAGCGATTGAGAGCCTCAAGGCACCCAAACAGAGGAAGTCCGACGACCCAGACGAGCAGAGGTTCCAGACAGAGCAGGGGGAGTCAATAGCGTACTCCGAGGAGTTCGCCTGCCCTGAGCACGGCGCATTCCTCCCTGAGATGAGTCCACGAGTATTCTCATTCAACAATCCTCTAGGCGCATGCCCATCATGTCAGGGTCTTGGTGTTCAGAGGAACTTCTCCCCCGATCTCGTCATAGATCGCCTCGCTACGGTTGGAGAAGGCTGCATCACACCGTTTCGCCGCTCAATGATGTCTGGGTGGTACAGGACACAAATGACGCAGACTTGTGAGCACTATGGAATCCCACATGATGTCCCGTTCGGTCAGTTGGACGACGAGGCCCAAGATATCATGCTGAACGGCTCGGGTGACACGATTATCACCTTCAATTTTGTATCACAGAAAGGCTCTTCATACCAGATGGTCCGCCCTTGGGAAGGTGTCTTCGCGCGCCTACGGAGGACTTACACAGACACCAGTTCGAATCGGACTAGGTCACGTCTCACGTCGTACATGACTGATGAGCCGTGCCCCGACTGCCGGGGCCGGAAGCTAAACAACGCGGTGAGTATGGTCACGGTGGGTGGTGTCTCCCTACCTGAGATATCGTTCTGCAGCGTCCTAGAAGCCCTCGCAGTTGTACAGAACTGGCGAATCGGAGGCTTGGACGATACCTGGTCGCGACTCGACAGAGAGGAACCTCATACCCCCACGGTCTCAAAGACCGAGCACCTCGATGAGAGATCTCTGTTCATCGCTCATGATATCATCAAGGAGATTGAATCCCGACTCCGTTTCCTTGCTCTTGTAGGACTCGACTACCTCACTCTCGATCGCCGCGCCAATACCCTCTCGGGTGGCGAGTCCCAAAGAATCCGTCTGGCTACTCAGATAGGGACACGCCTGACAGGTGTGATGTACGTCCTTGACGAACCCAGCATAGGCCTTCATCCGAGAGACAACGGCAGACTGTTGGAGACCCTCAGAGAGCTGACCTCTCTTGGCAACACCCTACTTGTGGTAGAGCACGATGAGGCGACTCTACGACAGGCCGATTGGCTCGTAGATCTCGGCCCAGGTGCGGGCAAGGAGGGCGGTAGAGTGGTGTCTAATGGCAGTCTTGAACAACTTCTCAACACCAAAGAAAGTGTGACCGGAGCTTATCTCTCAGGCAGGGAGAGTATACCCCTCCCTGAAGACCGAGTCATACCGGATGATGATCGATGGCTCGTAGTGACCGGAGCCCGTCAGAATAACCTGCAGGATATAGACGTCAGAATCCCCCTTGGGTGCATTGTTGCTGTGTCTGGTGTTTCGGGCTCAGGAAAATCTTCTCTCGTGACTTCCACCATAGCCCCTTCTCTCCAACGAGAACTCCACGGGGCCGACACCACTCCCGGTAGTCACGACAAAATCGAGGGCTACGAACTCATTGACAAGACCATCGTCATCAACCAATCTCCAATTGGACGCACCCCTCGTTCCAATCCGGCCACATACACCGGAGCATTTTCTCCGATACGCGATTTGTTCACCCAGACCAACCTCGCTAAGGAGCGTGGCTACCAACCCGGCCAGTTCTCTTTCAACGTGCGAGGCGGCAGGTGTGAGGCCTGCAAAGGCGCGGGTTCGAGCAAACTGGAGATGAACTTCCTGCCCGATGTCTGGGTGGTTTGCGACATCTGCAAGGGCAAGCGCTACGCCCGCGAAACCCTAGAGGTCAAGTGGCGCGGCAAGAATATCCATGATGTCCTCGAGATGAATGTCACCGAGGCCTGCGAGTTCTTCGCCAACCAGCGTTCGATTTACCGCATTCTGTCAACAATCCGGGATGTCGGTCTGGGTTACATCCGTCTGGGCCAACCCGCTACAACCCTCTCTGGTGGCGAGGCCCAGAGGGTCAAACTCGCCACGCAGTTACACCGCCCGGCTACCAAGCACACCGTGTACATCCTCGACGAACCGACCACAGGCCTCGCCTTAGCTGATGTCCACCAACTCATCGAAGTACTCTTTCGTTTACGCCGTAACGGTCACACAGTCATCATCATCGAGCATCATCTCGATGTAATCAAATGCGCTGATTGGGTCATAGATCTTGGCCCTGAGGGTGGTGAGCGGGGAGGTTTGGTGGTTGCCGAGGGCACCCCCGAAGAAATTACCGAGAACCCTGACAGTTACACCGGGAAGCACCTGTTGAGCTTCGTATGAGCATGCGTCGGGCTAACCCTTGAGAAGGGGGACCACATCAGTTCCTCTGATGTACCGCTCAGGGAACCCCGCGCTTTCCGATGCCACGTTCGATAAGAGCTCCTATGAGGACGCCAACTGGTGGGATGAAGAATCCAACCTAATGTCCATCGAAGGAGTTACTGAGAAGACAGGAATACTCCTCTTAATCACAGCGACCACCGCCATAATGACGGCTTTTTCAATGCCAGAAGCAGTACCTCTGATTTTAATTGGAGCAGTGGGAGGTTTTGTCGTTGCTTTGATAGTGATTTTTTCCGGATCAATGAATCCAATGTTGATTTGCTCTTACGCAGCTTTGGAAGGACTGGTTCTCGGAGGAATAACATGGCTTTTCGAGGTTGGTTTAGATATGCCAGGTATTGGTATTTCCGCAGCACTACTCACCTTTCTCATTCTTGGGGGAATGATAGCCATCTACAGAGCCGGACTAATCGCATGGGACCGTAACACACAGATTGCGGTTTCTTCTGCCCTAGTTGCAATTTTGCTCATCTACGGAATTTCAATCATAGGATCAATCTCTGGATGGTACGCAATTCCGTATATTCACGGCGCTGGCCCAATCGGCATTCTATTTTCCCTCTTCATTGTAGGAATTGCATCCCTCTGTTTGGTTGCAGACTTCGACTTCATCGAGAAGGGAGTGGAGAGAGGTGCTCCCAAGCAATTAGAGTGGAGAGCGGCCTTCGGTTTGATGGTTACATTGATTTGGCTCTATCTTGAGATACTCAAACTCCTAGCTAAGATAGCCGCTTCGAGGTAGTGTATGGAAACAGACCTTATCGCCAGCCTAGCGGCGGCGGGAATAGCCCTCGGGATTATCGAAGGCATCAAGCCAGGACCACTATTGACCATGGTAATCAGAGAGTCCCTTTCTAAGGGACTGAAGGCCGGTATGTGGACTGCTGCAGCCCCTATCTTCACCGATGGTCCGATGATAATCGCTAGCCTCTTCCTAGCTGGTTGGATGGCCACACAACCCACCGTCCTGTTCTCAATCTCTCTTCTTGGGGCGTTATTTCTGACTAAGATGGGATTAGAGTGCTTCTCTCTAGAAGCACCGGATCCTGAGAATACAGAAACCGACACCTCCGGATCTTTCAAACGCGGTGTAGTCACCAATCTTCTGAACCCCAACGTGTACATGTTCTGGTTCCTCATCGGTGGTCCGTTGATGGCTTCGGCGGCTGAACAGGAACCTCTTGCACCTATTTTGTACGCTGTCTGCTTTCTAATCACCATTATCTTGGTAAAGGCATCGATAGCATGGCTGTTTGTAGGTGGGGGCACATGGCTTTCCTCGCGTAAATATAGAATCGCAATGGTCTTCTGCGGCTTCGCAATGCTTGGCTTCGCGGGAAGCTTCGCCTACCAGGCATACGGCTTGTACCCAGACGTATTCTAGAGGGTGCTTGGTCCGCCCGATGGCAATTCTTCGAGGGTTCCGTTACCTCGTAGAGACGGCCCAAGTGTCATAGTGCCAAAAATCCCCAGTTCTCCACCGACGTTGTGTGCGAGTCCGAACCAGGGTCTTCCGTGCTGGTCGATTATGATGTCATTGAAGTCCCCGAATCCTCCACACCGATTGAAACCACAGTCAGCTGTGGTGTCCAACGGGTCCCCCCACCCATTGACCTGTACTGTTGTCATCAAAGGCATCAGGCTGAATGCGTCGGTGATGACAGTGAGGTAACCGTTCCAGGTATTTCCTCCCGAATCCCCAATGTAACCAAAGGCTACCTGTCCAGGACCGCCGGCAGTCAATACTGGGAATCCAGTGCCGTTTAGGCCGATAGGCGGGGCGATCATCAACGGAATACTCCAACTTTCAGCTTCGTCGGTTGAGTATGAGTAATATGGCATGTTGTCAGAACCCATCCACATTGCGTGGACGTTGTTTTCAGAGTCGGGATAGACCTGTGCTTCCTCGAAGTTCCAGGTCTCCGCAGTTCCAGTATTCTCAGTTGGTAGTGGGTGTTCAGTCCAAGTGATTCCTCCATTCGTGCTCCGGTATACAGAGTAACCCTCGCCCCCATTACAACCCCTGTTGCCGCGATAGAAGTTACCGTTCTCAGAACCCATCATGTGACCAGTCAAACCTCCACTGTCACAACCATTCGGAGCTCCCGGCAGCTCAGGCCCCCATGTCAGCCCCCCGTCGTTGCTGGCTGAGCAGACTGGATATGGGTAGTTGCCGTTGACGCAGAACACCCATGTGGTGGGATGAAGAAGTGCTGAGTAAGGAGAGGAGGCTATGGTCTGGTGATCCTGGACCGACCAACCAGTTGCGACAGACGGACCAGTCCAACTTCCCCCCTCATTGTCGGACCACTCAACAGTCATCCCAAGCAAGGCATGCATGTCGAACTTCATCACGCGGTCAGTCCAAGGGTCAACGTAGAGATACGGATCGTTGCTGTTAGCCACGGGCAGGAATGCACTGTAGACATCCTCGCAGACGTAGTCACTCACATTGGTCATTCCAATCAAACCCGAGCAGCGCACTATCGCCGTCGACCCCGAAGCGCCATTACCCCAGCTCGTCATGTACAGGTTATCCGCTGAGGTGACCCCAATGGTCGGCTCGAAGGTTGTCATACCGATGCCGTAGTAGCTGCCCATAGCACAGGACGGAGCGTTGTTTCCTACGAGCACTGAGGTGCCGTTGAATACATCTGAGACAGTAGTGGCGTCGGTGCCGTTGGAATAGTGGTACCAGGTGCTGTTAGAGATGCCTTCGGGGCAAAGCGAGTCAAACACGTTTTCCTCCTTGATTACGACCTCTTCTTTACCGAAGCAGCCCCCAAGGGGGGCTGATATCATCAGTAGCACCAGCATCATCGCCGTCGCGCGCACGATTCGCGGTCAAGATTCGCATACATCAGATGAACGGCGATTTGTTACCCCATCATCAGGGTTGTATTACCACCAGCCGGTAGCACCGGAAGGTACGCTAGATCACCATACAAAACAGGTCCTTCGGTCAATGTCCCGATAATCGCTTCCTCGAACCCAGCCGCGTTGTGTGCAAGCGCAATCCAAGGACGCCCCTCATCATCAATCTCAACATCGATGAAATCTCCGAATCCTCCGCAGCGCACATTACCACAGTCGGATGTGATGTCCAGTGGATCGTTTGGCTGGTTGACAACCACCGTGGTGATTAGGGGATGCTCAGCGAAAGCATCGGTCATGATGGCCATGTAGCCCCCCCATCCGACTCCACCAGAAGTCGTGTTATTCGCACTCACATCATTGATCTCTCCGATGTAGCCTACCACTACGCGCCCCTCTGCACCCGCAAAGATTGTTGGAAAACCAGTTTCTATGACACCCGGGGATGCGACCATCATCGGCTCACTCCAGGTGTTGCCTTGATCTCGCGAGTATGCATACCACGGCAACTGATCGTTGCTAATCCAAGTGGCGTGTACATTACCCCCATCATCCACTGCCGTTGCGACTTCGTGTGAGTGCCAGCCCTGCTGCATCCCAACTTCTGTGGTTATGGTGTGCTCAGTCCAGGTGTAGCCTCCATCTAGAGAACGGTAGACTGCTGGGCCCTCACACGAGGGATTGCCTCTGTAAATAGCCCCGTCAATTCCCCCGGCCACGTGGCCATGTAACCCTGAGCACTGCGGGAAGCTGCTGCTAGGAAAACCAATTCTCTGCACGTCCCACGACAGACCACCATTGAGTGAGCGCGAACACTGTGCTCCCACTGCGGGTGAGCCTGTGTTGATGCAGTAGACGTAGATTACATCGTGTAATGCTGTTACACCAGGTGGTGGTGGCATTGAGGCTATGCTCTGGTGATCCTGAGTTACATAGTAACCCTCTACGGGAAAGGGGATGCTCCATGAGTCACCATCATTGTCAGAGTATTCGACGAACATTGCAGCAAGGGCATGCATGTCGAACTTAACCAGTCTGTCAGTGAACTTGTCGACGTAGATGTAAGGGTCGTTGGAGTTAGGGGTCTGCCCCGAATCATCATCCACAGACCCGAACGGCCCCACATCCTCCCATGTCTGACCCTGGTCCCGCGAGCGGATGATGTGTGTACCGTCACCGAGTCCGTTGTAGTTAGTGAAGAAGATAGCCCCCGATGAAGTGACCCCAATGGTCGGCTCAAAGGTGTCGAAACCGGTCCCGTAGTATGTCGCGTTGGCAAAGTAAGGGGTACTGTTCCCACTCAGGTTTGCTGTGATGTTAGCCGCGGATACCGCAGCAGCATCAGTGGCGTCTACAGCCCACGGCTCCGACACCGTTCCAGGATAGTGATACCAAGTGGTGTTCGGCAACTCCTGTTCGAAATTGAACGGACCTGTTTCCGGTTCGTCAACCTCATCCTCTCCCCACCAAAGGCAACCACTGATTGTAGAACTCAGCATCAGCAGCACAAGTAGGTGAGCCACTCTGGACACAGCCCTCCGTTAGGAGGCTCGTTGAAAACCAATCCTATACCCAGTCGTTCTCTAGAATGACTGGCATGGAGTCCAGAAGAGCCTCCTGAGGAGCCCTCCATGACATCCCAAGATCCCTCTCTGCTGGTGTCGCATCCCAGTATAGCCGTCGCCTGAGATGTTGGCGAGCCCAAGCCAAGTTCAGCCTGCGATGGAAAATTGAGACCACTAATGCCGCCGGGTACGGCAGGGTGAATGTAGGCGTCTTTAGTTCAGGGTGGGCCTGCCTGAGTGCAAGTGAGATATCCTTGAATTGCATGTCTCCACTCACTGTCAGATATCGACCAGCATCCTCACCCTGTGTTAGAGCCCTGACATGGGCCTCGGCGACATCTCTCACGTCAACTATGTTGATCTGCATTGGTAGCACCACTGGAATCTCTCTTCGAACGAGCGCCATCACGAAAGATAGAGAGCCACGCAGGTGAATCTTACTCATCGGCGGTCCGAATACCACACTCGGGTGTATTGTCACCATCCGCGGTCGTGTTTTGACGTCAGAAGCGGCATGCCAGTTCCTAACCACCTTCTCCGCCTCGACCTTTGCCAGTCCGTATGGATTGCCATCGAGCGTAGCATCATCAGCCCATGTCTCGGTTGTCAATGTCTCTCCGTCCTTCCACTTCATCGGCCTGATGGCTGCCGTGGAAGAAGTGTGCACAAACCTCTCTACTGTGCCCGCAGCATCGATTGCCGAAACTACGTTCTGGGTCCCTATCACACTCGGGTCAACGATTTGTTTCTGAGGGTCCTTGGCACTGATCCTAACCGCTGCTGCGGTGTGTATGAGATCGGTGCACCCGGCGATTGCGGCATTCACCGAAGCCACATCGAACAGGTCCATCTCGACTATCTCAAGAGCTCCCCCTTCGATTATTGGTAGAGCCTTCAGATGGTCAACCCTAGTTGTATCAGAAGAATCTCGCACAGTCGCTCTTACAGCTCTGCCACGAGCGAGCAGGTTCGCGACGACATGGCTGCCGATGAAACCACTCGCACCAGTGACAGTAACTAAGCCCTCACTCACGATTTCGGCAGGGGTTGTCGTGATTGAGGGTTTCTCCCTCTACTTGGCTAATTCATCAACGGAGCCAACCACGAGCGAAGGGTTCTGTGGGGCAGCCCCTAGGTCTGTTACTGTGGCTTCCCCACTGAGAACCAGTATGCCATGAACCCCCGCTCTCTCCGCCATTTCCATGTCGGTATAGAGTCGATCACCAATCATTGCGCACTGCTCCGGGAGCAGCCCCAACGACTCGACCTTATGCAGTATCATCCCCGCATTCGGCTTACCACACACATGCTCTGGACGTACCCCTGTGGTAGCTTCGAACAGATCCATGTAGGCCCCAGTGTCGGGCAGACCCCCATCGGGTGAGGGACAGACCGTGTCTGGATGGCTGGCCACCATCGGAATCCCTCTGTGGAGATGTACTGAAGCCGTGCTGAGTTTCTCATAGGTTATTTCCGTGTCGTAACCAAGAACGACGTATTGCGGCTCTGTTGAATCAGTAGAGACGCCCGCATCTTCGAGCATTTGACGCATCCCCGAAGTACCGACGAGATAAGTTTCAGATATCCCGTTAACGCTTAGCCACGCGAGTAGGTCATGGGTCGAAAGCAGAATGTCTTCTGAAGTGGCAGGTACTCCCATACCCTGCAGCTTCTCGACGTACTGAGTAACAGACCGACTCGAGTTGTTAGAGAGGAAGAACCTCTGAATCCCCTTCTCTTCCAATCTCGAGAGGAAATTCAAGGCCCCTTCTATCACATTGTTGCCTAGATACAGTGTCCCATCGAGATCGAGGAACACCGCTTCGATTCCCTCTAGAGTGCGTGGAATTTCCCTCATCACCTCACCTCATGGCAGTATCAGTGTCTTGAACATGAACCAAGGGCTCCAAAGTGATTCTTGACTCTCCTTGCTAGCGATCATCTCTGACATCATATTTCCAATTTCCTTCTTCTTCGATGCTTTCTTGACAAACCAGTTGGTGAGATGTTTCCACTTCATCAATCTCTGCAGTTTCGTAGAATTTGTCAGTTCCTTACCCAACTCTCCCCACAAATCCTCCATGTACGCCACCGCTGCACTCTCGGGAAAACCGTCTGCATGCCCCTCTTTGTCGAAATGCCTACTCGTCATCTTGGCAGACAGCAAAGCGTTACCGATACCTTCTCCACTGAATGGATCAACCAAACTGGCCGCGTCTCCCACAGCCATCGCCCCGGCCATTGCCGCGCGCCTCGGTTGGAAGGAAGGCGCCTTCTTCCTCGGCGAGCCGAATGGGAGTTGCCACCCCTTCTGTGATTTAGGCACGAGAGTAGCGTTGGCAAATCGTTGTTTGAATCGGGGGTGCTCCTCAATGACCCACTTCTGTATCTTCTTGAGGGACTTTTTCTTTCCCTTCTGCTTCCTCTGTTCTGATATCAGCATGCCAATGCCGACATTTACCACTCCCTTCTGAACCGGGAATAGCCAGAAGTATCCGGGTAAAACCTCATCGATGAAGTGAATTTCAATCGGCCCCTCTGAGTCCCCGAGGCCACCAACATTCTTCCAGTACTCACGGTAGCCCCCACAGAAGTGCTCATCATCTCGGAATGGTTCTTCGTAGACCTCGGTGATAGTGCGTGATACTGGGCAGTTGTAGCCACCCGCTCCAATCGTCAAGGGAGCACTGAAGGCAAGCTCAGGCTCCTCGGACCGAGCGCCTCCTATCTTCCCTTTTACTCCCAATATCTTCGCTCCTTCGCCCGCACCATCAACAGGTACATCGTTGACAGAGAAGCCTTGGATTACCGCACCACCCGCTTCGATTACTATCTCGGTAGCGCGCTTGAACAGCATGTAGTCGAATTGAATTCTAGGCAGGGCATAACCTGACATCAACCCCTTTTCCTCATAGGTTTCCTTGGGCAGCATCACCCTGACCTCTGAACCGTTGGTGCTGCCGAAGAGAATGGAATCGACAACGTAGTGAGGAGTGGCTTCGATCATAGGGAGCACCCCGAGCTCCTCGACATGAGACAGTGATTTGCCCCCCACGGCATCTCCGCACGGCTTGTCACGAGGCCAGACCTCTTTCTCGAGCATTAACACCCGGCAGCCATTCATTGCATGGTAGGAGGCCGCGCCCGCGCCCCCAGGACCTCCCCCTACTACAATCACATCGAAGTGGGAACCGTCCTCCGGGGCTTCCCCGGTGTCAATAGGCTGTTCCCACTCCTTCACAGGCTCACCGTATCGAGGCTAAGAGACACTTTGCATTCAAACTATGCATCGGGTTGATTCGCAATCACCTCTTCGATGTGCTGTGAGCCATATTGTGCGAGTGATGGAGATGCGAAACACAGTCCTCCCCGTCATATCGATTCTCATTCTCTCGATCCTATCAGGCTGCCTCGGTTTCGACGATGCAGATTCCGACGGTATCGCCGATGTCGACGATAATTGTCTCAATATCCCCAACTCAGACCAGAGCGACCTCGATTCCGACGGTGATGGTGATGCTTGCGATGAAGATGCTGACGGTGATGGTGTGAGCGGCTCCAACGATGCGTTCCCACTCGATTCCAGCGAGATTAGCGACAGCGATGGTGATGGGATCGGCGACAATGCCGACACCGACCGAGATGGCGATGGTGTTGCCAACAACGAGGACGCGTTCCCCGACGACTTTACCGAAACCACCGACACCGATGGTGACAGAGTCGGCGACAATGCCGACACCGATGATGATGGCGATGGATTCATCGACCCAGACGATCCATTCCCGTTGACGATTGCAACTTCACTACTCATGTCTGGACCATATTCAGTCGGTACAAATGACTACAAATTCACTGGTTCGACCGGTCTAGATCTTACCGTTCAAGTTTGGTATCCGGCATCAGACGAGTCTGACGAGGTGGTTATTTACGACTCTCTTTATCTGGGCGAATCGTGGGATTCCGCCCCGATTGACTGCTCCGAAATCCATCCCGTTCTGGTGTTCTCACACGGCAACACTGGAATGCGATGGAACACCGAATTCCTCATGCAACGGCTCGTCTCACACGGCTTCATAGTCGCCGCGCCCGATCACAAGTTCAACACATTCTTTGACAACACCGAGGAAAAATACCCTGAATTGATTTTGCGGAGACCCACTGATATAATGGATACATTCAATTGGCTGGTTGACGAATCTGCAGCGGAAGGACTCTTCGAGAATTGTTTGGATGCTGATGCAGGATATGCAGTGGCCGGCCATTCGTTCGGAGGCTATACGACATTGGCTTTGGCGGGAGCGACGATTGACACAGACGACCTAACTGAGACATGCGATCGAGGAATCGAAGAGGGCTGCGAAATTCGCGATGCTTGGTGGGTCGAACATTCGAACGAGAAAACAATCACGCTTCGAGATGACAGAATCTGGGCTTCAATCGCCCTAGCTCCTTGGAACGGGGGAGTGCTAAAAACTGGTCTTTCAGAAATTGCCATTCCGACGCTTATTCTCACAGGAGATTCCGATGAAACGACAGATCTGGAACATGTTTTACAAATCGTCGAAGACATTGGCGATGGCGTTGATTTGACTTTTGGAATCATCAACAATACCGGTCATTACCAATTCTCACCGATAGGATGTGACGCTTATCCCGAATACTGTGACGGCCAATTGGGCAATCAACAGGTCGCGAATATCACTAATCGTGCGGCGCTGGTTTTCCTCGCGCGACTGCTTGGATGGCCTGACACCGGTTCGCTGGAAATATCTGATTCTGAATTCATCGAATGGCAATGAATGGTGTCGAAAGTGTTCCGACACCAAGAACCAACTCATTGAGCCAATAATCCCAATCACCCGAATTCTCCGATTGGGTTCAAGACTGAAAGCCCATCGTGGTCTATGGGCGTGCTTTCATTACTGCGTCCCGCCAAACAGGTCCCTACTACATGGTGGAGCGCGACCGACCCCATGACCACTAGACCACCCGCTAGAACCCTGTTAATTCTGATAGCCGGACTCTGGATATTCGGCACCGGCGACGCCATACTGATTGCAGCTGGAATCGGCAACACACCCTGGACTGTTCTGGCTGAGGGAATAGCACTGAACATCGATTGGTCAGTAGGCCAAGCTACTTTCCTTGTCAGTATCCTCGTGCTTCTCCTCTGGATTCCCTTGAAAGAGAAGCCTGGTATCGGTACAATCCTCAATGCGGTCTTCATCTCTCTGGCGATTGAGGTGATGGTGCCACTTTTACCAGTCCCTGATTCACAGGCATTGGCTGTGGTAGAGGTCCTAGTTGGAGTAATCTTGATTGGAATCGGCAGTGGCATCTACCTCACAGCCAATCTGGGACCAGGTCCACGGGACGGATGGATGACCGGGTTGCAGAAAGCTTCCGGGATTCCTCTAGCAAGGGTCCGCGGCGGCATCGAAGTTTCTGTTCTAGTATTCGGGGTGTTGCTGGGAGGGACGTTTAGGGAGGGGACTATCCTTTTCGCTATACTGATAGGACCTGTTGTTGCTATTTGCCTCAATCTAGCAGGGCGCTTCGGTAGCACGGGTGAGGTTCATGGCTGAAACCCATCTGGTCTGACCATGACGGGCCACGGGGTGATTCGACGCTATCGCGAGTTCCTACCGGTGTCTGAGGGAACCCGCATCGTCACGTTGAACGAAGGCGGTACCCCTCTCATCGAGGCCTCAGGCATCGTCAGCGATATCGGAGGAGACTTCCGTCTCTTTGTCAAGTATGAGGGACTCAACCCGACGGCTTCGTTCAAGGACAGGGGAATGACACTAGCCGTCACCAAGGCCGCTGAGCGCGGGGCCAGCATTGTGGTGTGTGCCAGCACTGGCAATACCAGTGCCTCCGCTGCGGCCTATGCTGCTGTTGCCGGAATGACTTGTTTAGTCCTGATACCAGAGGGCAAGATTGCCTATGGAAAGATGGCTCAGGCGCTAATCCATGGAGCCCGGACCCTTGAGGTCCGGGGAAACTTCGACGATGCCCTCGCAATTGTCAGGAGATTGGGTGAGAGGGATGAGATCGAAGTGGTGAATAGCATCAACCCATTCCGCATACAGGGTCAGAAGACAGCGGCGTTTGAGGTCTGTGACGCTCTTGGAGATGCCCCCGACATGCACTTTCTCCCAGTGGGCAATGCCGGCAACATCACCGCCTATTGGTTGGGCTACAAAGAGTACCGCGAAGCAGGGAAAAGCAAGGGACTGCCTCAGATGATGGGGTGGCAGGCAGAGGGGGCCGCCCCGATTGTGCGCGGAGCCCCTGTAGAGAACCCCGAGACTATCGCCACTGCGATACGCATTGGCAACCCAGCAAGTTGGGAACACGCGATCAAAGCAGCCACCGAGTCATCAGGAGCAATCGACATGGTGAGTGACGATGAGATACTGGATGCCCAAAGGATACTGGCTCGCACTGCTGGGATATTTGTGGAGCCTGCCTCCGCTGCCGGCATCGCAGGTCTACTGAAGTGCCACACTGCCGGTAACATTCCTAAAGGGAGCACAGTAGTTGTCACCGTGACCGGCCACGGTTTGAAGGACCCCGAGGTAGCGGTCGAGAACTCTCTCGCCGAATCGACAGTGGTTGACGCCAATTTGAATTCAGTGTTGGCGGCTATCGGGCTGGATTAACTAAGAGCTTTTGCCTCGCCATCAAAGTTGTAGAACGAGACCAGAGTTTGAGTGTGTCCAACCCCCTGTATTGCTGAGAGTCCATCGAGAATTGAGTCACCGAGATCCTCCATGTTCTTCGCTAGAACTTCGATGATGAAGTCCCACTGTCCAGTGACTATGTGGCATCCGACGACGAATGGCATGCTACAGATCTCCTGAGCCACATCCCGCCTGTCGGTCTCCCCCCTCTCTCCGGCCCAGTTGGCGAGGATGAAGGCGTGCAGACTCCATCCAAGCTCCTCCTTTCCAAGTTCCACCGTGAAGCGCCGCACAATCCCCCTCTCTTGTAACCTCCTTATCCTATCATGAACGGTGACCCTAGGCATTGCTAAAGCATCGGCTATAGCCTGTGTACTGGCCCGTGAGTCTTCTTTCAACATTCGAATTATGCTTGCATCCTTGTTGTCCAATTCAGAGGTAGGCATGAGTTTGGGAAGTGACGGTAAGAAATAAAATATTCCGACATTTAGTCGGATAATCTGTGTATTTATGTTTTTTATTCGACATATTCTAAATATAACCGGCGTATAGTTGATGAAACAATCACTTCTCGGAGTTCTATGAGCGACAAGTACTCCGACAAGAGATTCGCGACACGGGCGATATGGTCAGGCACCCAGAATATCGAGGGAGCCGCCTCCACCCCCATCTTCCTGACCTCGACCTACCGCCTGACCGATGAGCGCTATCAGGGCTGGGCTGATGGGGCCCAGCACACAGCACTGTACAGCCGCCTCTCAAGCATCAACTCCGAGGGGGTGGCACAGAAGGTCGCCGCCCTTGAGGGTGCAGAGGATGGGGAAACATTCGCGAGTGGGATGTCGGCAATCACAACGACACTGCTCGCATTACTCTCGAAGGGTGACCACATAGTGGCGAGCCCCGACTGCTATGGCGGGACATACGGATTCATGACCGAGGATCTACCGAGATTCGGCATCGAGGTATCGATGGCTGATATCAGGGACCCTTCGTCCTATGAGGCCGCTATCCAGGAGAACACCAAGATTCTGTACGTAGAGACTCTGACCAACCCTGTTCTCAAGGTGTGCGACCTAGAGGCAATGGCTGCGGTTGCTAAGAAACACGGTCTCATCGCCATTGTTGACAACACCTTCGCAACCCCTTGGTCATGCAATCCCATATCAATGGGCTTCGACCTAGTTATTCACTCAGGGACCAAGTACCTCGGAGGACACTCGGATTTGATAGCCGGAATCGTAGTCGGAAGTAAGGAACTAGTGGCCGAAATATTCCCCAAGAAGGTGCATCTGGGAGGCGCTGCCGACCCACATATGTGTTACCTGCTTGAAAGGGGGATGAGGACACTCCACGCTCGCATGCCACTCCACGCTGCCAACTCCGCTGAACTAGCGAGCAGATTGGAGGCACACCCGATGATAGAGAGCGTCAACCACACTTCCCTCCCGAGTTACACCGATCACGAAGTCGCCCAGAGAATTATGCCTAGAGGAAGTGGCATGCTGTCTTACGTCATCAAGGGAGGCGATGAGGCTGCACTGCGTTACATGAGAGCACTGGAGCTGATTTTTGAGGCCACCAGCCTCGGAGGAATAGAGAGCCTTGTAGAGTGCCCGTTCAATTCCAGCCACATGTTCGTTCCCGAGGAGGTGAGGGCTGAGGCAGGCGTCATTCCCGGCTTCGTTCGAATGAGCGTCGGGATAGAGGATGTCGAGGATCTGTGGGCTGACATGCAGCAAGCACTGACTACTGCAAACGCCTTCCTAGAAACCAGAGCTTGAGGTGTCCGCATGGACACTGATTTACTGATTGCCACTCTTGTTTTCATCATCCCGATGTGTTTTTCTCCGGGTCCGAATAATGTACTATGCGCTGCTCATGGATCCCAACATGGCCTACGAGCAACCCTCCCTCTGATTGCAGGTATGGCAATCGGCTGGTCAACACTTGGTTTGTTCGTCGGTGGCGCTACAGTGTTTATCGAGGAGAACAAGTCATACTTTGACTTGCTAAGATTTCTTGGTGCGGCATACATTGCCTATCTCGCATTCAAGGTAGCTACGGCCTCTCCGATATCGGAAGAAATTCAGGAGAGCGAACGCCTTGGTACCATTACAGGCATAGTCCTACAAGTTGTCAATGGGAAGGCTTGGATCCACTTCCTTGTGCTAATGACAGCCTTCGGGTCCCTGTTTGGAACCGGGTTTGAGGCCAAGGCCCTGCTTGTTTTCCTGAACCTTATCTTCGGCCTGCCCGCAGTGATATCTTGGGCTGCCTTTGGCACTCTTCTAAAGAGCGCCTTCAGTAGTCCTGAATCTGCGAAAAACCTCAATCGAGTGATGGGAGTATCGCTGTTCGCTGTTGCAATTTGGATAACTTTCTCACACTGATTGAGGTAGCCCGCCCGAACCACTAGCCTCAGAAAGCCACTTCATCGCCGCTTCGTAGTCTTGTACCGCATCCTTGTTGTCGTTGAGTAATAGGTCCTCAGCGGCATCCCACAATGCCCGTAGAGCCGGGACCCAATCGCCCCCTTTGTCTCGACTGGCTTCGTCGAAGCGCCAGGCGTCTGACTCGGTTCTATCGTGCACATTGAGCCAAGCCCAACCCATTGCAATCTCCAAACCCTTCCCTTTCCGTGCCTTGGAGACGGTGGAAGCAACCCCCCTGTCGACCGCCTGCCTAATCAGATCGTCAACGAAGTCCAGTGGGCTAGGTAGAGAGCCGGCTTCCCATGGCAGTCTCTCCAGTCGCATGGCCGTGGACCTGCTCTCACCGAGTTCGCGGAGGAATGCCCCAAAGCCCTGCTTACGCTTCTCTTGCTTGCTTAGAACAGCCTCAGCATCTTCTCCCGTCATCTCATAGATTCCCTCGAGTATGGTGAGGCCGTGCTCCGGCCAGAGTGCGACAAGATTGGGGTGGCAGGCGGAGTCCTCGAAGCGGATCACATCATCCTCGATTTCAAGGACCAATCCATCGGTCCTGACGTGAATCCCCGTCTCCAATGAGTCTAGGATGCAGGCCAACGCAGCTCTCTCCTCTGCACCTCCCGACATGTGCTCTAGGAAATCCCCCAGTGCTTCCTCTGAAAACCAGTGGGTCCCGACCACATAACCATCGCCGATGGAGTTCAGTATACTAGTTCTGCAGGATCTCGCTAGAAGGGAATCATCGAGTGCCAGCCCAAGCCAAGCCTCGAGAACCTCCTCGAGCTGCTCGACCCCCTCCTCAGGCAAATCTCTGTCCTCTGGCCATCCCTCTGGCCTCCACATCCACTCAACGCTGGACACGTCCCTAAGGCGGGGCGGCATCATCCCCATCGCCACGCTTTGGGCGAACTGCTCCTCGGACTTTGCCAGAGCAGCCTGAGAAAGGCCTACTACAGCCCCATCACCGAATTCCATACGCAGCCAACCGGCCTCGGTCAACTCACCACCAGCAACTGTATGCTCATCGAGTCCCCTACTCCATTTGACCTGGTCGCCACTCAACTCGATCGAAGCGTTATCAAGGCTCCAATCCACCCATTCAGCCGGAGGAGAGGGGGTATTCCCAGTAAATACGAAACCACCGTCCCATGAGAAGAACCACTGTCCCGACTTGGCGTGTTCGTCCCAGACTAGCAGACGTAACTTTGGATGAGTGTGATTCTGAATTCCTGCGAGATGGCTCTGTTTACCATTGCCTCTGCGGAAGTAACTGGCGACCCCGAATAGGGGATTCTTGAACACCGCGACAGTGGACCGATCTTCCTCCGTTGCGGCAACCAGACTACCAGCCAACGCACAGCACACGGGGTCACCCCCCTTCTTCATCATCCGCTTGCGCAGCCATCTGGGGTCGTTACGTTTCGAGGCCACTTGAGAGAGTTCTTTGAGCGTCTTCGCCATCTTGTCCTTCGAGAAAAACGACCCATCCAGTTCCCCCCTTATTTCCGGCACGAAGATCTCAGGGTCGTCCATGAGTTCCTCGAGGTTCCTGTCAAGCAGGTGCTGAATCTCCTTCGAGGCCTGTTTTATCCCTCGCATACGAATCTTCTTGCGACGATTCTTGTCGCCAGGGAAACTGACTTCTGCAGGGGGTTTCGCCATCTCTCTCGCCCCCTCCAAGCAAAGCCCCTGTTTGAGTCCGTCGTCTAATTGGGGAGCCTGCGGCGCTTGAAGGCAGATTCCTCCATACCGCTGAACTCGGCTGGGAGTATGAACGCGTGCACATATCCCATGTCTATTTCCGAAAGTTCCCCAAGAGTGCCCGTTACAATCTGTTCTTTCTCGGTGCCAAGGTCGCTCAACAACATCCCAACCCAATTTCTGATGGGTTGGTCGAGCGACGACGAGATACTCTCAGTTCGCTCACCCATCCTCTCGAGCAAAGCCACGGCCTCGCCGGGCACCATTGGACGCGGTGTTTCCAAACCCATTCCTGTTGGGTCGAGGTCGAGCAATACCAGAGTATGAAGACCAGACTCCTTGTTTTTGCATATCATTTCCAGCGGGGATGTCGGCAGGTAGTCACCGGCCGAGAATGGGATGGTGACCTGCCGGCCGAATCGGTATGACTGCAATCCAGAAAGCGAGACTGCAAGGGCAGTGGCAGTCAGACCGGGTATCACGTGGAAATTAATCCCCTCCTCAGCACATCGCTCCTCCAAATCTATGTGTGTGGTCGCCTGCATGGGGTCGCCGACAATCAGAAGGGCCACTGGCTGCTTGCCAGCTAACTCGAGCAGTTTGTTGGGCTTTTCGACCTCATTACGCATCAGTTTCTCCCAACTACCTACAACCGATTCCAACCGCTCCTCCTCACTAGGTGGTAGGACCGCAGTGTAACCCTCTAGGAATCTCTTGGAACACTCTCTAGCAACACTTCTAGCCCGCTCGGTCATGTGGTCGAGGTCCCCGGGTCCGATGCCAATCAGCCAAAGTCCGGGCCCTCCCCCTCCATCCGTCATGGTGAAGCGGGCTGCCCCGCTGCACATCATGAACGTGATGCGCCATATCTCAGTGCCTAATCGCCAGGTGGAGCAGGCCCTAGGCCTGATTCGCGAGCACGACCTGCTCGCCCCCGCCATGCATGTGTTCCCGGCCGAGGACGGTGATTCTAGGCTTATACCACTAGATTTTGGCGCCCCACTATCTCTGCCAGAAGGTCTAGCAAAATTCGAGGTTGTGGAGCACGAGGGCAAGCCCGATGAGAGAGCTGACAGTGACTGGTGGGAGTATCTGAGGGGGCTGATTGGCGAGGAGACAGTCGAGCGACACGGCGAGGCATGGCCATCTTCGCACGAGTTCTTCGGCGACATGATGATCGTGAGACTGGATGATGAGGTCGCTGATTACTCCCAGCAGATTGCCACCGCCAAGCTTCAATCACATCCCCACATCAGGTTAGTCCTGTCTGATCGAGGGGTGCTGGGTGAACTCAGAATCCGGGACCTGTCCATCATAGGCGCGCGTCGCGATGACGTAATCTTCTCGGAGAACATCCCTGATGACATTACTAGCACCAGAGTAATGGTTAGAGAGTCTGGAAGAAGCATTCTATGCGACCCCACCCGGGCATACTTCTCCACCAAACTACAGTCGGAAAGACTCGAGACCTTGGTTCTCGCCAAGAAACTTCACTCCTTGCTCGGTCGCCCATTGCGGGTATGCGACCCGTTTTGCGGTGTCGGTCCGGCACTCGCCACACTTCTCGGCGAGCCAGATTTGGTGGGCGAAGCACTCGCATCAGATCTCAACCCCGACGCCGTCGAGATGTTGTTCGACAACTTGCGTCGCTGGGACGGCAGGGACTACCCTAGTGACCCCATCCCCCTCTCTCAGATTCACCCTGACAGACTCGTTGGGGTGGCCGATGCCACTTCCCTGCCATCGGATCCACAAATTTCTGGTAACTGGGACTTACTACTGGTCAACTTACCACATCGAACCATCGAACTCCTCCCATCTCTTGTCCCACTGTTGGACACTCGATCCCCGAGCTTAATCAGAGGCAGAGTGATAGTAGCAGAATCAGAGATTGACACTGCTAACGCCGCTATCCGCTCCGCACTCCCAAATCGTCTAGAGGGCATGCCTAATCCCGTGTTAAGAATTAAGCGCGACTACAGCTCCACATTGCGACTTTGCTCCTTCGAGGCATGGATAGCCACAACTTCCGAGGGTGAATAGTATGGCAACTCGATTTGGATGCTCCTTCCTAACTCTCATCTTGCTCACTTCTACTCTAACGGGTTGTTTTGGCTTCGAGGACGAATTACAAGAAGAGCCAGAGTACGAGCACTGGCTCCCAGACGTCGAGGATCGATCCAACAAGTTCTATCAGGACGACGATGTGTTTAGTCGAGTCTCATGGAACGGCTCTTTTGGTGTCGACACCGTTCGCTCAATCTATGTCCCAGTACCAGCCATTACTGCGAGTGATGGCGGTGCTGGAGTCACCGGTGGCGCAGAAGTCCACATGGGTTTGTGGCTTCCTGTTATCGAAGGATGCGACATGGACGCCGCAGAGTTACCCGAGGAGTGCCGAGTCCCGGTAATTGCCGAGATTGGACCGTACTACGACGACGGTGATGTTGACGCCCTGACTCCAGCAGATAGACTCGGTCGTTTCCTAATAGAGAACTTCGTGCCGCATGGCTTCGGAGTCGCTCAGGTATCTGTGTTTGGTACTGGAGAGTCAAATCACTGTATGGATCTCATGGGTCTCGATGAGCAAGAGGGGATACATGCTGCTGTGGAATATCTCGGAGACGCACCCTTCTCGAACGGAAATGTCGGCGTGATTGGGAAATCGTATGACGGCTCTACCCCGTGGGAAGCAGCAGCAATGGGATCAGATCACCTAAAGACCATAGTGCCAATGTCTGGACTGATTGGCGTTCATGACCTGATGTGGCGCAATGGCAGCATGGAGGCGCGTGGTGCCATCATGCACAACGGCGTCTACGGCAGTTTTGGTTTGGACGGCGACCTTGAGGACGCCCAGAATGCTTGTGAGGGGTATTTCGAGGGATACTACGCAGGAGTAGGGGCGTATCTGACCGGCGACAATCTCGCGTGGACCGGCAGTGACTACTGGACCGAGCGCCACTTCCTGACCAGGGCTCTACAGAATTACAACGGCTCTGTGTACATCATCCACGGTCTGCAGGATTGGAACGTTGACCCTCACATGGCTTTCCCAGTACACAATACTCTGCTTGAGGCCGGCTTTGATGTTAAGGGCCTCTACGGGCAATGGGGCCACGACTATCCTGACCGCAAAAGCGGCCACGAGGGTCTGAACAGCGGCCGGGGAGCCGAGGCATTCCCGTATACACTGCGTTGGGATTGGGCCGATGATATGTTGGAATGGTTCAATTTCTACCTCAAGGACAAGGGGCCCCAACCCAGATTGATTGCCGAGGTTCAGGACAACATAGGAGGATGGAGGGTTGAACCCAACTATCCACCTCCCGATCAAGAGTGGCTTTACTTTGACATGGACTCCTGTTCGATAGGTGGCAGCAACACAATCACAGCGACTTCCAGTCTGATTGTTGAGTGTCCCGAGTTCGATGTTGAGACTCGCATTGTTGGGACCCCGATTTTCCACGTTGAGGCCACAATATCCCTTTTCGCAAGTAGTGGACATCTCTTCGTGGAAATGGTCCAAGCAAGCAGTGGCATGCATCTAGGGCATGCCGTGATGGACCTGAGATTCCATGCAGGAGGTAGTGATGGTGAGATATTGACTCCAGGAGAGACGGTAATCGCAAAAATGGAATTCTTCGGAATGGATGTAATCATCCCCTCTGGTGATGCCATCAACCTGATCATTACTCAAACTGGTGAGGATTATGTTCCAAGCCCAGTCTCGATGATGCCTGTAACCCTAAATCTCGATTCTTCGAGTTTCTTGGGATTGTCCACAGTTAACCGTGACTGCACAGACCTCTTCCTACCGCCTATGCAGTCCCCATATCCACAGTGCTCCTTTGAGGCATGACTGGCCCCAACGCCGTAGACAAACTTATTTCACCTCCTTCAATGAACCACCATGATCGCTAACCTGATTGGTGAACTAATTTGTTCCGGGTTGTTCTACGCACTCGCAAGCGGCGATTCTGCTGTGAAAAACGCTCAAAAACCATCCACCGAATTGAAAACTTCAGCTCCAACAGGCAAGAGCACTCCAGCACCAACAGACAACCGGAGTAAGCGACTTACTGAGAGCCGGAACACACTTCGCAATTGTTCGTTCGACGGCTGCCACGCCCTGTCATTCAGATCTACTGACTACTGCTGGAAACATCAGTCCGAAACCCCATTAGAACCGGAGCCCGAGTCCGAAGCAGAAGCCAACTGGTGGGAAGAACAAACGGAGTGATGTTGTGGAAAAGGACGGCACAATTCAGGGGTTAATTGGAGCCGGGGCAACCTTCTTTGTTCTAAACAAGTGGTGGATACAACCTACAATATCCCCCTCGCGAAACTGCGCCCCGATGGGTTGCTATGACCAACTTTTCTGCGTCCCGTTTGTTTTAGTAATCACACTCTTCTCGTTCTATGTCTACAGGTTTCTTTGGCGGGTCTATTACGAGCACGATATGTCGAGTGTTAGATATTCGAGGCCCTGGGGCCCGGAGCGCGCGGAATGCCCTCATTGCACCAATGAGAGCGGGAAGTCAAACCGCAAGCTCACCTACCACCCATCGGACTCTGGTGTTATCAACCACTGGGAAAACAGGATACGCCGCCTTGGCACATACCGCTGTGGCCTGTGCGGTGGAGAACTCATCAACACAAAGCAGGCCGCGTATGCCTTCGAAAACCACCCAACCACTCCTAATGAAATCCTCGAGCAAGGCTCCCCGTGCGGTTTGGACTGCCCCATATGCTCATCGGAGATGGTCGCGACCACCCTGCTTCACATCAGGAAGAAGGAATCAAACAACCTACCCCGACTCTCTGGCGGCGACGTAGGACATCCCGCGATTGCCGCCATCATGCTGGGTATCGTCGTGATCGATGTAATAGCGCACCAAGCCCAAGAGAGCAAGGATAATCGAACTCAGACCATCGAACTCAACGGCTGTACCGATTGCGGCTCCTTTTGGTTCGACGCCTTCGAGATGTCTGCAGTCGAGAGCGCCGCCAATGTCATCAAGACGGATCCAGCGTCCTTGGAGATGCTGGCGGAGAGGGAGAGAGAGTGGGAAGAAACAGTAATTGAACTTCAGATGTCCGAGGCCGAAAGGCGCGAGCGCGAGACATCTCGACAGGCCCGAGCCCGAGACCGCCGTGGAAGGGCGCAGAACACAAACTGCCCCCACATCGACAATTTGACGGGCAAGAAGTGCCGTAGGGTCACCTATCGAAGTAGTGAGTACTGCTACGTGCACCAATCGCAGGGATCCCAATGAGTGGCGCCCCGACCGGGATTTGAACCCGGGTCGCAGCCTCGACAGGGCTGCATGATAGGCCACTACACCATCAGGGCAGAGGCCCTTCGACAAGGCCACTCTTTTTCAATCTTTGATAGGGTATTGTTCATCACCCGTCCCCACTGGGGTTCGACATGGGCGAGCACCCTCTCGTCATTGATGTCATCGACAATGGCGGCCAGTGGACTCACCGTGAGTGGCGCATGCTGCGCTACCTCGGCGTTGATACCCAGATTCTTCCCAATGACACACCCGTCGATGAACTCCGGCCAGTGGACGGCCTCATTCTATCGGGTGGGGCAGCCCGCGTAGGTCTCACTGGAGAACTAGGCAATTGTGGAGGTTTCCTCGGCATGGACATTCCCATACTCGGAATATGCGCTGGCCACCAGTTCATGGCCGGTTTCTACGGTGGCAGCGCTGCCGAAGCGCCAAAACCTGAGTTCGGCGCTGCTTCCATCTCTCTCGTTGGTGGTGGTGGCGCACTTTTCGAAGGAACTCCAGATGAGCAGACGGTCTGGGAGAGCCACAATGACGAGGTCACAGAAGCACCCCCCGGCTTTGTGATTACCGCACACAGCAAGTCCTGCGGAGTGCAGGGTATGCAGAACGAATCTGAAGATAGATTTGGACTTCAATTCCACCCCGAAGTAAACGACTCAGAGTATGGTGCGAGGATTTTCGAGAATTTCGTAGGGGTGTGTGAACGGGCCCGCAGGGCCCGGTGAGGCAGAGGACAGATTGAAGAAGGCCCGGCAGGTCGCCGGCTCGATGTCCACCGAAGCAGACCGTCTCGTGCTCCACAAGTGCAGGAGTTGCAATCGCACCGATCGAAGGGCTTGGACCCCTGCTGAGCTGCCCAAGTGCACTCACTGTGAATCGACTATGGATCCACTTGAGATCCGCTACAAATGCCTGCGTTGCGGCCACCTAACTTGGACTGAGGCAGGCACCTCTGGAAAGTCCTGCCACAAGTGTGGATATCGGGTCTTCGTCAAACCCCGTAAGGAAGGACGCTTCAAGACCCTGAAGGCCGAGTGAGCAGCGCGGTCTTCAAGTCCCGCCAATCCGACGGCCTCTCGTGACGGGCTGGCTGAATACCTACGCGCCTCGAACATTCGAGCAACTGGCCGTACCCGACAAGGCGCGTCAGGCACTACTCTCGGCCAGCCTATCCGCCGAGCCACCGCACTTGCTGATAACCGGCCCGGCGGGCGTGGGTAAGACGGCAGCATGGCGATTGGTTGCCCGCCAGATTCTCGGAAGAGGGTGGCGCTCCACGACACACGTACTGCAGGCCCGCGACCTTGTCAGGAAACGCGGCGCCATGAACACATTCGAGAATTTTCTCAGGCCCGGCGGTAATGGTTCGAGCGACACCCTAGCTGGAAGACTCAGCCTGGATGCCTTTGACAGAGGGATTTCAACCGGCTCCCCGAACGACGTTGCCCCTGCAGGTAAGGAAATCGAAATCATCCCCGGTGTCTTGCCTGTGAGCCGACTCATCGTCCTCGAGGACGCTGATCACCTCGGCTCAATCAGACAGGCCTACTTGCGCAGGATGATGGAGACTGTTGGAAACGCCTCTAGGTTTGTCCTTGTGGCAAGAGCCCCCTCGAGGATTATCGACGCGTTGCGCTCTCGAACCCAGATGATCCGAATTCCGGCGACTGAGCGTGGGACAATGCTGTCTACAATGCACTCCGTCACCGAATCAGAGAACGTGGAGACCGTAAATGGGGTACTTGAGGACATTGCTTACATCTCGGGAGGTAACCTCAGGAAGGCCCTGTTCACCTTGGAGATGCTGCACCTGAGAGGTCTCGCACAAGATCGCTCGGCGGTTCACACCCTAGTTCAGTCAACCACCCTGCAGTCCGGCAGACACCTATTGGAACTTGCTTTGAGAGGGAGAGTGGTTGAGTGGAGGTGGGAAAATCGGGGAGGCCGCAAGAAGAAGGTGCTAGCAGGGGCATTGGCCGAAATCGACCGCATGATGAACGACCACGGAATGGACTCCGACGACGTAGTCCACCAACTCCACGACGTTCTGGTCGGTCGTAGACTCTCTCTCCCCGATCCCCTCCGTGAGCAGTTGCTAGGGGCATTGGCCGACTGTGACACCCAGCTCAATCGCTCAATGCACGCACGAATCCCCTTCGAGAATTTCTTACACAAAGTTGCCAGAGCCGGAAGGGACCACGGTCTCGCTTTCGGCTAATGGAATGGCGGGCGATACAGGATTTGAACCCGTGTTCTCGGCTTAGGAGGCCAAGGTGATATCCAGACTACACTAATCGCCCGACTCTGCGACAGCGCACTCCCCAAGAAAGGTAACGTTCGCAGAATCACCCCTCATCGGCAGCAATAGCGCCGATGCCATCAAGCATCCTGCGTCCTCCGAAGTTCCATGGAGGCTCCTATTCCGAAGCTGCCGACACCGTATTCAGATTCAAGCAAGTTCGGCGCCTCGAACCAGCGAGCCTTCTCTCGCAGAGTGGCAGCCAGAGATACCGGGAGGCGCTTCTGGACTCGTGTCTCTGGGTCCGCCCAGACCCCTTTGATTCGCCAAACCCTCTCTTTGGTAGCCCCTATCTGCGCCGGCCTGTTGCTGGTGAAGTGGGATTTTGCCTCCTACGATGCGGCCATCGCAACATATACTCTCCTTGCTGTGCTACTAATCCCCACCAATCTCGCGGCAACCTTCGCGAGGATGTCCGCGCGCGACCGCCTCAAGTTGCGAGATGGAGGCCAGAGATCGATGGACGCCTATCCAGGTGTGGAGCGGATTCTCAACACCTTGGGGGAGAGGTCCTTGAGGGAGAGAATACGACTCCTCTCAGCAGCACTCGGCGCGGTGGCGCTGATTGCAGTGAGGGATCTCGAGACGGGCAATACTCTCGGGTCGTTACTCCTAGGCGCTTCGATGGCTCTGGGGGCACTGTGTTTCCTCAACTCACTAATGTTGGACGATTCTATTCCCATGCGCTCCAATTCATTTCCCCTGCTCTCTCTGCACGCCCCAACTCTGCATGACAGCACTTTGAACAGGCCGTTGTCCGACCTTATGGTCGCACATCTCGATCCAGAGACTGCGGCGGCGTGGGATGATTGGAAAATCTCCCTAATGGATAGTGTGAGGGGCAATCAGACCCCCGATTCGGCCGTAGAACACCTTCTGCGTGCAGTGCATCTCAATGAGCAGGGACTGCTCGACGATACTAGATTGATGACCGAGGCGAAGCGTGTTTTCAAGGTGTCAACAATCGACAGTTTGATTGACAAATCGAACAAGTTTGACCTGAGATCACTGCGGACCCTGTTGGCGCACACCAAGGCTTGGGAACCCGGTCTGTTCAGGTTGATTGACAGGTTGCAGGACTCAGCCATCAGAGGCGACCACTCGATGAATGAGATGCCTTGGAGACTGGATCTCGACCTGCCCCCCCGCTGCTCCCAGGGCCAGGCCGACTTGTTCGTCATGCTGCACAACAACACCGGAGCTACTGCCAATGTCAAGGTTGATGTTGTGGTGGCCGAGGGAGAGCCGGCTCTGCAGACAATCAGAGTCGAGGCTAGGGCCTCCCGTCGTATTGACAAGGCAAGAGCCACGGATCTGGTCGATTCTCTGGGCCGTCTACTGGATGACGCCACCGTACTCTGGATCGGTCTCGCGTGGCCCGACTCCAAACTAGGCTCGCATCCAGTACAGGTCACCTTGATGGGGGAGCACGGGAAAACGCTCTCCTCAGTTGTGGTGCAGACCACGCTGTCGTCAAAGGCGCAGCAGGAGAGCGCGGGCCAGCGAATGTCTGACGCAGCCTCGGCTGTCCGCAGACTGGCTCTCTCCATAGCCGATTGAGGTCCTTGCGGGACGAAGTCCCGAGCGTCACGTTCATGGCACTATTGTGATTGCGACCAACGGAATGAACATGGAGTCGTGGGACATCGTCGTCATCGGCAGCGGCCCTGCGGCCCTGCGAGCGGCCATTGCTTCTGCTGACGCAGGCACAATTCCTCTGGTGATTGACTCCTCAGGTGTCGGTTCAGCATCCGGCACAGCCCCTCTGTCAGGCTTAGCTGCCTCGATAGACGAGCTCGACTCCTCCGCACATCGCAACGATACGGTTACAGCTGGCGGCGAGTCAACTGACAAGGTCGCAGCAGCCCGATTCTGTGGCGAAGCGGTCTCAGTCATTGCTGAACTTGAGAGATGGGGATTGGTTCTGCGCCGCAGGGAGGGAGGGCTACCTCATACCTCAGAGGCACCGGGCCACAGCAGGGCCCGTCTGACAGGTTGCGGGGACAGCACAGCCAGAGAGGTGACCCGTATTCTCGAAGAGCAGGCCATCAAGAGAGGCATCCCCCGCCGCTCGGACCTAGTACCCCTTTCTCTGGTGATGGACAATCAACAGGTTCGTGGTGTTGTAGTGCTGGATCTATTGACTGGGGGAATATCCTCCATTCAATCAAAAGCAATCATTCTGGCCACAGAAGGCTACCAGGGAATATGGTCCTCTCCTTCGAATGGAGCGGGTATCGGGGCCGCCCTTGCTGTCTCTGCAGGCGTAGGTCTGTCCGGCATGGCAAACTCTCCTCGGCACCCACTCACAATCCGCGGCACGGATATGCACCTCCCACTAGATCTGCTGGGTGCTGGAGGTAGACTGCGCAAGGAGAGTGGAGAGGACGTCGAGCCCGAGACAATCCTCAACGGTGAAGGATGTGTCCTCGACCTACGATCACTCGATGCAGCAGCATCTCCGTGGTTCGCTCAGACCACTAGAAGGGTGAGGGAGAGGGCAGGCTTGGACATTACTACCGAAGTCATTCCTCTGATGCCAAGCGTCGCCGCAACTACTGGAGGCGCTCCTGTGGATGAAAGTGGCAGAGTAACCTTCGACGATGGCAATATGTGGTTCACAGGTCTTTATGCGGCCGGGCGCTCAGCCAATACTGGAATGCACGGAGCGGGTATGCTGCCCGGGAACCAGTTGCTCGAGGACCTAGTGAGTGGAAACAGTGCCGGAGAGCATGCTGGAGTCTGGGCTCCGGTCACATCGTTCGCCTCTTCCTCTCTAGTGGAGGAAGCGATTCAGGTTGAGCGAGACAGAGTGACGTCCCTGATGGGAACCTCTGGCGAGTCAGTAGGACGAATTTCAACCACCATGTCGTCAATCATGAGCGATCTCAACGGCAGTCGCGACGAGAAAGTCCTCGAAACAGCCGCAGCCGGCCTCGCTGGGTTGCGAGAGACGGGAATCAGAGTCACAGATTCTTCCATAGTGATGAACACCGAATTGGTCACCGCGATACACCTCCAGGGCATGATTGCTCTGGCTGAGGCGATAATCGGCTCAGAGGGATAGCATGGCCGAATCCGATCCGAGTATTTTCACACTCATTATCCAAGGGAACATTCCCTGCCATAAGGTGTACGAGGACGAGCACGTATTCGCATTCCTTGACATCAATCCATGCAGCATCGGGCACACCCTAGTTGTCCCCAAGGAGCAGAGCGCCACACTGGACGGACTATCGGAAGAGGCATCTGCTGCAGTCGGAAGAGTTCTTCCAAGAATATCTAGGGCTGTCCTTGCAGCCTCTGGGGCCGGTGATTTTAACGTCCTGCAGAACAATGGCGAGGCCGCTTTTCAATCAGTCTTCCATGTTCACTTCCATATCATTCCCAAACATGATGACGGCAGCGGTCTGACCTGGCCATTCGCCACCACACAACTTGATCCCGAAGAGGGCGCAATACTTGCCGAGCGCATCCGCAGCCATCTGAAATGACCCGGTGCGTTCTCAACCACCAGCCCCGTGGGTATGCCATGGCTGATTCCGAGAATGCGCCCGATGAGCTCCCGAGGCTGTCGAGCAGCGCTACTAGAATCAATGTCAAAAAACTCGAAAGTTTGCCTTGGGATCACAGCGGCAAACACCCCGGAAATCGAACTTTCTGGGGGGTCATCCGTCGAGCCGTTGACATAGCCTGGTCATACATCATCAGGCACTCGGAGATGGACAGCCTACCCGAGGTGGAGGGTGGCTCAGTGTATGCTTCCACTCACATCAATGGACTCATTGACCCGCTGGCAATCATGAAATCACAGGACAGGCGTATCATCGCCATTGGTAGGCACGACATCATGACCATGCCTGTGATAGGCTGGATAACACGCCGAATTGGCTCACAACCAGTAATCAGGAGAGCAGAACTGGAGAGGGGAGTTAGTGACCCTGAGTTCGCGAAGAGGATCAACAAGAGGAGTATGTTGACCATGGCCAACTGCATCGCCTCGGGTCACGCGGCGATTGTGATGCCCGAGGGCAAGTCCCATCAGGACACCAAGATGCATGCTCTCAGGACCGGCGCCCTCCGGTTCGCCCTCAATGCTTCCAGCATCGCGCATGTGAGGGGGCTGCCTCAGCCCGTGCTTCAGCCTGTAGGTCTGCATTTCAGACGCCACTACTGGTTCCGCACCGACGTCTTCGTAGAGTTTGGTGAACCAATCATCATTCCACTGCTCGATGACCCCCAACATCACACAAGCCTTGCTGGAGGGGAATGGCTTGAACCACCCGCAGAACAGGTTATTCCCCTCCGCGATGAATTGTATGAAAGCCTGACCCGTATCACCCCAAATGCCCCAGATTGGGAGACATACAGGGCATGGCACTTGCTGGGCCATTTGAGAGCGAATTCATCCACTTCCCCCCTTAATTCGCTGAAGCAGGAGGTACTAGCAGCCCGCGATATCAGAGAACAACTCACTCTTATTGAGAACACTAGTTCTCTTGTCGAGGACGCTAGGGAGGCCGCAGATATACTGCACTCGGTAGGCCTAGATGCCCGTACGCTGGATGTGAGAGGACGAATCAAGAGCGAATCAAGACTGGTCAGAGGGGCTTTGGGGGTTCTGGCTATGCTTCTCTCCGCTCCCATCACCATCCCGACAACCGGCCTGCAGGCGCTCGTCGGGTGGTACGCGGGTGACCACACGGACGAAGGAATCGACGCTAGGACTACACACCATATGATTGCTGCAATCTTCTCTCCTCTGTTCTTCTGGCCATTGATATCCCTCGCATTCCTCTACTCTCTCTGCGGCGCTACCGCCCTGCTCCCGGTCTATCTCGCAGTATCTCTCCCTATCATCCATATGTCGAACCTAGTATTCCTCTGGGGCTATGACATGTTGACTGATTTCAGCGACTCCCGAAGAAGAAGGAGACTGGCGTCCTCAGCAACCGGTGGCCATTTGGAGGAACTTGTGGGCCAACTGGTTTCCCGACTCGGCGTTCTCAAATAGGACGGGCACCCCAATCCCCCCATGAACTCCCGCGAGGCCGGCGATAGGGTGCGCGAGTGGCTGCAGAGCGAACGCCTCGAAGCCCGAGACGTAGCCGACCAGCAGGCCATGCTCCACTTGCATGTCCGTTACCCTCCAACAAAGCAGGGTCATGTGTTCAACGTCGTCATTCCGAAGAACCGCAATCTGGTTCTGATATACTCAGTCACTAGGGTTGATGACGGTCAGCAGAGCGAAATGACGGAGTACTCCGAGAATGAGGCCGGGGATTGGGAGAAGTGGCTCCATGACACTAGGATACACCTCACTCAGGCAGATCTCGACTGGGTGCTTCACGTTGGCAAGAAGAAGCACGGTGTGCCCGGCCCACTGCAGGCGTTCAATCTCTCACGACCGATTTGGTTCGATGGTCTGACACAGAACGAGTTCATGCATACGATGCGTCATCTTTGGCTCACCAAACTCGCTCTGATTCACAAAATCAAATTCGCATACGGGCCCGGCGTGGGCAAGCCAGGACCGGTTGATGACTGGATCGCCAAGAAGGCTCAGAGCAGGGGCAGCCAACCTGAAGTGCATTCAGAGGTGAGTGAGATAGACACCGATGAGACAGGTGGCTTTGGTCGCGACTTCGATCCCTCTGAATGGGCCTGAAACCCCATCCACACTCGCACACCTTCTCGCGTGCAGGTGACGGCAAAGGGTCGAGGTTAAGTATCGCTGGAAGACAAACTAGGACGATACACAGCTATGCTGGAGGTTTGGAAATGGAAACTGCAAAAATGAGAAACAGTGTAACAATGGTTCTTCTGATGATGATGAGCACTTTCGCGGTAATCGAATTCCCGCAGGCTGAGGCTAGTGAAGTGGTCTTGACTGACGCGATTCAGATTGTCAACGGGGGTGCAGCGAACGATAAGATGGTGGCTACCGATGCCGACTCGATGGGTAACGTGCACTTCGTCTGGAGTCGCAACACCCAGCACTTGTGGTACCAGATGCACAATCCCAGAGGCGACATACTGATTCTTGAGACCCAGATATCTAACCCCGGTGCACACCGGGCTTGGCACCCCGACATTAGCGTTGACAGTAATGACAACGTGCATATCACCTGGACCGATAAAGCCGCTCAGTGGACTATCCTCTACACCATGCTTGATCCATCTCAGGATGATCAGAGTGGTGACTCGGCTATCGATAACGTGATTTCACTCATCGACGACTTCGAAGTCTCGGTTCACACACAGAACCGCGACTGGCCAGCCATAGACACCGATTCTGAGAACAATGCCCACATCGTCTGGGAAGACTCGTTTGAGCCGCTTGACAAGTTCTACCAACAACCTCAGATTTACTACTCCATGATAGAACCCGACCTGCAGTCCCGTGAGGCTATAGTAGCTGTTGGCGAGACCCTGCTTACTCCAGTCATCGGACATAAGGGGCACCCCGATGTTGCTGTCGATGCCGATGACTTCGTTCAGATTGTATGGGATGACACTCGTGGAGGCAAAGTCGAGATGGTTGCTCCGATAGACACCTCCGGCTCGATGAACACCGAGTGGGCCGACATGTGTGTGGTTTTCTATGGTGGCTACTTCGCCAGCGGTGGTTTCTTCGAGGGACTAAAGCCGATGCTCTTGCGAGCTAACATGACGGTCTACGAGACCCTGTATGCCCTCAGCGGTAACTGGCCGAGTGCGGCTACCAGCGGTAATTGCGCCGCTGCATACCAGACCGGTGGGTCGGGTAGCCAAGGTCCAAGAGGAACTGCTCTAGGCCTGGTCCCAGGAGATGACTCAGGTGGTATCAGAGAGCTCACCGAGGTTGTTTACAACAACGGCGCAGTCAACTTGCCGCAGGATGGAGGATACTACAGTGAATTTTGGGGCCCTGGCTCCACTTGGGCTTGCTTGTCTTGGCGAGATTCCGGTGGCAACGTCCCCGGCAATCCTCCTACTCAGTTGGACCATCACTGGAACCCTAACGCGACTAAGATTGTCATTCCAATCTCGGATGAGGGCCCCTATGGTGGGGACCCCGCTCAGCAGTCCGATGACACACAGAGCATCAATGAGGCTCACGACGCTTGCGTCATTGCCGGAATCATCCCGGTGCCCTTGCTTGCAGCCGGCTTTGGTTCCGGCTCCACTCCCGTCGGATCACACATGATGGATCTCGCCCAGTGCCCAAACGGCTTCGTTAGTCTGAACACAAGAACCTGCCCAGGTTCAAACACCCGCCTGACTAATGCGGAGGGTCTGATGTACAGTTTCCCGACTTCAGCCGCCAATTCAGCTGAATTACAGCTAATGGTTGAGGCCATGGTCTACCTATCCACAAATAATTCACGTGAGATCTACATGACCATACTCGATCCTCTGTCATTGCTGGAGAACCCACCTCCGACTTGGCAGAAGGGAGATTCAGGGACCTTTGTCGACACCACAGCTGATAGGTACATCGAGGATCTCGGGCCCTCTATCGACGGCCTAGGATACGGCAACCTCGTCGTGGTCAACGACACCAGAATCACACTCAACGACGCATACAGCCTACATCCTGCAATCTCCGTAGACACCTCCGGTAACACCCATCTAGCTTGGATGGATGGTCGCGCCTATGGATTCGACATCGATGTCAACTACGAGATCTATTACACAAGACTACGACTCAGAGGAGCGGGCGAGTGGGATGGAGCCCCTGACGGATTACCTTCCTACGGAATCAAGCAGATTGTCGACTCAGCTGTCTCAGAAGTCGAAGGTATCGAAGGAATTCCGACTGATCGCCCCTTCGGCGCCAATTCACACATGCCAGCCATCCTCACTGACTCATTCGATAACGTACACCTGACATGGTTGGAGAACTCCAACGAAACCCAAGGCGAGACAGTCGTTTACACTAGACTGAATCACACCAACGACGACTATCCTGAGGGCTTCCCTCTGAATTCGCTCGCAGTAGGGGTCGTCGACCCGTGGGAAGTCATCCCGATTACTGAGTGGCAGTCCGACAAGCTCGGCCCGAACTCACCTGCGGTCCCCGATTTGGGTCAGCCACCGGCATTTGCCAATGACCTCGGAAGCGGGGCCCATATCGCTTGGTCTGACACTAACAAGTGCAGCGACGTCAGCAATGGCGGATCCTACACGCTGTGCTACGTTCACGTTCTGACTGGTCTAGTCGAGGTCGCACTCACAGAGACTGAGACCTACTACCACACCATTGAGCCCGGCGAGCAGACCACCTACAACATGACAATCTCGAACCCCACACCCGGACCCGCTGAGCTCGTGGCCGACACCTTCACCGTGACTATGGAAGGCGTTCCTAACAATTGGACGGCCACACTCTTCTTCACCACTAACCACACACCAATATTCGACTCGACACCGGTATTCCTGCGCGGCGGTGACGTGGTTTCGATGTACATGCGCGTCCGCGCCCCTTCGATATATCAGGCCCATTCAGACGAATTGGCCCCGATTACTGTGACTGCATTATCTCACAAGGATCCGGCTATCAGAGACGACAGGATTACTCTGACGCTGATGGATGTTGTCCACGGGATTAACTTGGACACCAGTCACTTTCAGGTGGATGTCGAACAGGGTGAATCAGCGTTCTTCTCGATAACGGTTACCAATACAGGTAACGTATACGATACGTTCGCGTTTTACGACCCATCTACCTTAGAGGGGCAGGTCGAATGGGCCCTGCCGTTTGGATGGGGTCTCACATTCCCAACGTCGCTATCATTGGACCCCGGCCAGTCGGTGACTAGGAACCTGCAGGTCAGTGTTCCGACCTCACAGGAACCCGGGACCTTTGTAATTTACCTGAAAGGGTGGTCCACCGGTGAGCCAGTGCTCTCTATTGATCAAGGTACCTTCGATGTTCTTGAGCTCTGGATAAACGTCTCAATCAAGAGCACGGGCAACATCGTCTTCAATCTCGGAGATACGACGCAGTACGTCTTGCCCGGAGAATGCTCTGAGTTCGATATCGAGGTTACCAAGCACTTCACACCCGGCCATCTGATATTCACGACTCCGGGAGGCCCCGAGGAGAGACCTCCTGAGATTTCTGAGCAGACATGGAGGTTCGACCACTGGACGGTGGATTTGGATTTCTCTGAAGCCCCCGGGGGGAACGGAATCTCAGATAACGCCCCGCGCTACTGGTCGATTATCGATACCCCATACACTGTCACTGCCATCATGTGCGCACCATACAACGCTACTGCTGGCCTAGGTGATTCTGTCACCATCAAGGCTCACTTGGAGGGAGCGCAGCGTGTCAGAGACTCCGTGGTCCTTCTGACAAACATCATCCAAGAGTACGACTTGGAAGCCAGCGTACCCGAAACCATTCTGTCCCTGCATCCAGGACAGACGTACCAGTTGGATACCACAGTCTCCAACAAAGGAAACGGTGCTGACAGATACGACATAACAGTGGGCTCGATTACCGACACATTCGGGGCATCACACGTCTGGGATATCGATATCCCCCGGATTCTATTCACTGAGTTAGACCGTGATGAGTCGCAGACCGTACCTATCCTTCTCAACGTACCAGAAAGGACCCATGCTGGCCAGTACACCGTAATCCTGCATGTGCTGAGTGAGGAGCCCTACGAGGGAACCAAACTGAGGGATGTCCTCGAGCTACAGGTCGAGATTGTCGAGTTTCATGACATGCGGATAGAGGTCGACCCGATGGTTGAGAGTCGAATCAAGTCCACAGCCCCTGGCAGAATTGTCCGATTCACCATAAACATCACCAACCACGGTAATATGGACGACCAACCGACACTGCACAACCACACCCTCTATGACAGCGATGACCGATATTCTTGGCAGACGTCCCCTACGATGGGGCCTCTGCTGGGTAATTGGGTAATCAGCTACGCATTGCTTGAGGACTTCAACACCGAGTATCCGATCGAGAGGCCATGTGTCGGACAAATTCTGGGCGAAGATCCACCTGCCGAGGGCTGCTACCTGTCCGCTCAGACCAATGCAATCACCATGCCGGTGATGGAGGCTTACTCGACTCTACAGGTTGTCGTGATCATCCAGATTGATCCAGCCGCTACACTGAACAATCGAGAGATTGGAATCAAGGTCGTATCGAAATTCGGCTCCTCGGAAGCAGGCGGTGACCACGATGAGACTGCGGTATGGGATGACTCCTGCACCCTCGACGCGAATGGAGATGGTTTGCCGGATAACTACCGGCCCAATTGTGACACCAACGAACAAGTCATTGAATTGAGACTCAGGGCACCAGACCTCTTCATCCTCGACGTCTTCGCTGCGGCCCACACAGGGGAGGTCGGAGAGATGCTCTCCGTCAACGTACAAATCCTCAACAAGGGTAACGCCCACGCTACTGACGTCAACATCATCCTATGTGTAGATCAGACTAAATCTGACATCAAGAAGAACGGGTGCGACGAAGAGAACATCGTTTACCGGCAAATAGTCGAGGCGATAATGCCCTGTGACAACCCTAGTTCCGGCTGCGCCAACGAGGACCCACCCACAATTGCTCTACTGTATATGGTCAAGGCTGGAAGACACGACGTCGTCGTAGTATTGGATCCAGATAACATAATTGTCGAGACCGATGAGACCAACAATATCCAATCGGTCTCGCAGAAGATGGGCTCGAATTTAGGAATCCTCGATGTCGGAATCGAGATCATCGCCCAATACACAGTGCCGACCATAATCCTCGGCGCGACGTTCGCTCTTGTAGGGGTGGTCGCAGTGGTCATGTGGGGACGTAGGGAGGAGGCAAAGATCCGCTACGCCGAGAAGTCCAGTATGATTTCGAACCTTGACGATGAGGACATGGTCTTCTGATTAACGTGCTAGCCACCATGGCAAAGGTGTCCCTTCGCGCGCCGCGACGAGACGGCCGCGGCTAGCCGCGAAATCACGCATCAGACGCTCGCGCAGAGCATCCATCATCTCCTCTGCGTCCATCGACTGGATTCTAAGTCCCTGCGAGAAGGCATCCAAATCGAGAGGCCTGCGAGGTTGGTTCATGATAGCGTGGGCCAACTGCCTCTCCTCATAGGATCCAGATTGCTCGGAGATGCTGGGGGAGACTTTTCTCATCACTTGCTGATGGAGTGCTATCACAGCGTCACGATGCTCGTCTATGCGCTCGAGAGCGGAGTCCAACTCCGAGAGCACTCCCATGGCCTCCACCATCGGGAGCTTGCGTCGGGTACCCAGTCTGTCGACCACCCCATTCAGTTCTGGCGGCAACCTGTTGGAGAGGCGCATCGGCCCTCCAGCTGGTATCTTCCTGTGCTCTGCGCGGAATAAATCAGGTCCGAGGTCGAGACGTAAGGAGAAGGACTGGTTGACCTTGTACATCTTCTTCGGAGGACCCCCCTTCTCCGATGGCACACGTTCGGAATCCACGAACCCTGACTCCTCTAGGACCTTGAGGTGCTTGACTACCGCTTGCTGACTTACATTCAGTAACTCGGAGAGTTGCAGAGGGTAGTGAGGTTCCTTGACTAATTTCCTGAGAATCTGACGTCTAGTAGGGTTTTCTAGTATCGAGAGCGCCTCGTCGAAACCAACCACCTACTTCCCAACCTGAGGTTGGGTAGTGTAGGTCTTCTAAAAACCCAACTTGAGCATAGGATAATATCCGACGAACTAGTAAAACTGCCATGGGAACCGGGAAGACGGTAATAGTCACAGTACTAGTTATCGCAGGATTGCTGATGCTGGCCTTGTCTTTTGTTGCTTCAATAGTAGTTGATACCATTGATCAGAGGATTGCAGATGAATGCGAAGACGAGGCAGGTACCATTGGAGAAATTATCGGTGCTGATGAGGGGCAGTGTCAAGACGGCCGCGACATGAGAGACAGAGTTGATTCCATTGGTCAGATGATTGGCTATCTAGGCGCGACGGTTCTTGTGATATCAGTAATCATGGTTGCAATCAGAAAGAGGCAGTGATTAACCCTCATCCCAACCACGCCAATCCCGATCACCCTCAGCCCGCTGGGATTTCTTAGTGACCTTCGTTTGGCCAGGGAATGGATCCGCTACCATCTCCTCCGTCTCCGTTTCCGCTATGCCGCGGTACTGTCTGTACAACTCGTCGGTGGTTGGCAGCCTGCCCTCTTTTGACATGACCACGGGCCCTCCGGCTTTCTTACGCTGCCCCCGTCCCGCGAGAATCAGTATGAGTGCGACGACGCCCAGCGGTATTCCGAGGCAGCACCCGAAGAACATCATCACGAACCAACCGTTCCCGAACAGTGCTTTCTGTGCAGATACGTCATCCACGAACCACAGGGTGGTATTTCCGTCATTGTGCAGGGTGTAATCACCGGCCTGAGCCGATCTGAAGACCCTCACAGGGACATACAAAGTTCCATCCTCACCAGGTCTCTCAAGATCTAGGCGCGTGGGTGCCGAACCACTTTCTTCAGACCCCATTGCATCAATCAACCTGAGTTCAGCAGACTGCGAATCCTCCCCGGTGACTCGTAGAGCAACATATTCGCCTAATTGATCTAAATTGACTTCCCCACTCTCTCCGGTTTCCAACTCCAGAAGATGCCGTTGGGACGGATCCAACTCTTCGAACATTACTGGCATGGCGTTGTAGTAGGATACTACCCCAATCAGCACCAGTAGTAGGGAGGCCCCTGAGAGCCTCTTGGCCCAGAGCGTAACATCTGCCACGGTCCGAGGTGATGGCTCCGTGCTATCAGACTTCTCAATCAGTAGGCGAGACCGACATCCGGGTGAGCCAACTTTTCAGGGAGATAGGTATCTGTCACGAAATCCAGCCCGTACTTGGCTAGGGACTGCTGCTCGGCCTTCTTCCCGAGCTCCTGCATCAACTCAATCTGCTGCTGCCACCACCCTGTAGAGAATCTAGGGTCGGACAATTCAGCCTGCAGAGCGCCCAGGTCTTGTTTTGAGAGATCGTCGCTAGGTAGGTCATAAGCGAGAATATCGTCTGCAGTAATCCCGAGATAGATTGCCCCCTTGCTCGCTAGGTACTCTGAGATGTGAGCGGTCTTGATGGCCCCATATGCGATACTAGCAAAGATTCTGAATGACCATGGGTCGCAGTCAGCGAATACCACGATTGGCTTTTTCCACTCATCACTCATTCGTCGCATAATTCGACGAGTGGAGCGTGCAGGTTGTCCCTTGAGATGGACCAGCGCGCATCGCGCCTCCTCATCGAAACCGTTCTCAATCAGTCGATCAAACATCCCACCGGTCTCTATTGCCATGACGAAATCTATGTCTTCATCAATGAGTCTGAGTTTCTCTGACTCGACGTTGTAAGGGACTCCGTATCCAGAGTCGCCGACGTCGTCGCGACAGTTTATCCTCATCCAGTCACCACGTCGATTACGCTCTTCAAAAGTCACGTTCCCGATGATTCTCGCCCCGTCCTCCTCTGGCCTCAGACGGAAGTCCTCGCGTAGACACTTGGTGACAATCTCAAGGTCCTCAGCTAGGTTGTTGCTCTCGTTCTGTGAGTGGAACTTGCCGTTGCCCCAGCCTTCGGAAATGTAGTACATCTCTCTCAGAGTTGAGGACTTGCCACTGTTGATCATTTCCTCAATGAACTCGGTGACGTGTAGTGAGCGCAGCAACTGTTTGGCGGAACCGAGATTGGTCGCGTCGCGCACCGTCCTTTTCTTACCATATTTGTAGACTCCCAACCGCTGGTCGAAACCGATGTTGCTCTTAGAGCGGACAGGCAGTGTCATCGTCGGAGGATTGCCCTTGGACATCTTGTCATGCATCTCTGAAGCCACATTATGGAGGGCTTGAATCACCTCGTCCTTGGATTTCTCTCTGCTTATGCTCATTCATCTACCCCCTGATCTGGAGTCAATGACCCCATGTCGATTACGCCCTCGTCATTTGGAACCCGAAACACCTCTTCGGCTCTTTCAGCAAGATTCTCAATCACAGAATCCTTGCTGTGTATCTCTTCCACCGCGGCATCAAGAGCCTCCTTGTTCCTCATCTCATCGAGTAGATTCTCGTCAATTTTGGTGGCTCCAATGATGTCGCCATTGCCTCTGAAAAAGATTTCCGTGTCCGACCAATCACCCTTGTTGAGGCCGGAGACGGTGAACGAGATAACCGCCGAGGAGCCAGGGTCCAGCGTGTCCAATCGCCAAGCCCACAGACCGTGAGTCTCTTTACGACCCCCGAGAGGGTTGTCCACCATGGCGACAGTTTCACTCTCGGGCCATTTGGCTAAGATTGTGTACGCCCGTGCTCGAGCGGTGTAGTTGAACACGGTGATATCACAGGTCGCCAGTTTCCTCGTTGTGCCCCACCCAATATCTTCCTCGCAGAAAACCGCATTCATAATCTGGGTGATTATCGGCGCTAAATCAGGCTCCTCTCGGCCTAGTATTTGCGAAGTTTTCTGTGATATCTCAGGGAGAATGACGTTTATCAGTTCGAACTTCTCTTGAGCCTTCTTCCTCTGTGAACTTTTCTTGAGGTGGTTCCTCAAGCCCTTGCCCACTTCCATAAGAGCCCTCCTGATTTCTCCTAATACCTCCTCGTTGACAGCGACGGCTTCCTTTGCCTCACTGGTGAACTGGACGTTAGTAGAGGCGAGGTGAATGAGAACGGCCGCCGGCCCCTTGGGTAGCCCCCTACCCCCCGGCTGATCTAGGCCGTAGCGCTTCCAGTCGACAGATTCCACCGCCTTCGTGAGCAGACATCCGCCCTGCTGGTACATCAGGGGCACCCGGTTGGTAAATCGCAGGATCTCAATTGGGCTGTCAGAGACTAGGTCTCCGCCGAAAACCAGACCGACTTCGATTTGGAAGGGGTTACCTTGGGTGACCCGTGTTTCTCTGGTAACAGTCGAGGCGAAGCGAGAATCAATCGCCTTCGATAGGCCCTTCTTGATTAGCAGGTCTTCGATGGGGGAGAGACAGTCAGTAGGAGGATTCAAGAGTTTGACCTTTTGGAATGAATCGAGCACGGCCTGAGCCTCTTCGGCCTTGATTCTGCGAGGTTGCCTGCTCTCCTCAAGTCCTGCCTTCTTGAGGATCTCCCGGGCCGCCCTCATACTGACTCCGGAGAAGTTGTGCCTCAGGAAGGAAGTCATCTTTCTCTCCTCTGCTTCACGTAGCATCCTCTGCAATGTACCGAGGTGGATGCCGTGGGGATGGGGTTTAATCTCCTTTACCACCCTAGGGAGACGGTCGGTGGTGCGAGGCCAGTGACCTTCCTCAATTACACTCCCGTCACGGTCCTTTACGGTCAGACTGATGGTGGCGTGTGGGTTGACAATCGAAGTCATCCTGAGGTACTGGTAGACCGACTGCTTACCTCGTTGATACTTGGCTTTCATCTCGGTCCGTATCTTCAAGCCGTGCTTGATTTCCTCACCCGTGAACTCATCGACCCAGACATCCCTACTTTCTCCACTTTTGATCGCTTTGTTTTTCCTCGTGTCAATACCGAGGTCGACCCGGACCGCTGAAGACTCGTCTTCGACCTTTGAAATAACAGTGGTCTTCGAGCCTGTGGTGAGTTGGCCGTACATCACTACTCCAGTAATTCCAATTCCCTGTTGACCGCGGGTCTGCCTGATTGCGTGAAACCTCGATCCAAGTAGGAACTTGCCGAAAACGTGTTCGATGACCCCTCTTGGTATGCCCGGCCCGTTGTCTTGAGATATCAGCTCTATTCGGTCATCATTTAGTCGGTTGATTTCGACTCTGATATCAGGGAGTATCCGTTCCTCTTCGCAGGCGTCGAGAGAATTGTCGACGGCCTCCTTGACAGCCGTGATGATGGATCTCTGTAGGGAGTCGAACCCTAGGAAATGCTTGTTCTTTTCGAAGAATTCGCTTATCGCAATCTGCTTCTGTTTCCCGGCTAGTGGTTTTTCATCGCTCATTCGCAAACCTCCGTCAGGTCCTCCCGATACCCGGATGGCACGGGGCCTCTTTTGGATGGAAGTCTCCGGTCGAGGAACGCTCTTAACCCTGTGCAAAGATATCTGGATGCCACGCCGTAATCTTTCCGACAAAGGCACTGGCCATCACAGTCAGGGGGCTTGCCAGATACAGCTTGCCCGGTCCAGAGCGACCCTGGTAATTGCGATTAATAGCTGAGATTGTAACCTGCTCCGCATCATCGCTAATTCCGGGTCCGGCTCCTATACAGGCACCGCATCCGGGGTCGATTAGCGTGACACCAGCGCGCTCGAACATTTCGCTCCAACCGTTCTTTTCGGACAGGCTCTTCACCGTCTTCGAGCCGAACTGGATGTAGCAGTTGACACCTTCGGGAATTGCCAGACCTGCTTCGAGGGCCGCCTCGGTGACTTGTGCGTAGTAGGCGAAATCATCATCCTTACCAGCGGTGCACGAACCCGCGTAGGCGATGTCTATTCTGACTTCGCCAATTTCGTCTATGTAAGCACCGTTTGTAGGGTCAGAAGGAATCCCCTCGTCGGGCTTACCAGGATGTGCGACCATCGGACGGATCTGTGTCAGGTCGATGGTGTGTACTCCACCGTGATACTTCGCTCCATCGTCCGGCAGCACGAAGGCGCTGCGCACCTCTGCCTCACTCAGTCCCGATCTGCGGTTCATCAACCAATCTACAGTGAGGCTGTCTGGTTCGCATATCCCAGTCTTAGCACTACACTCAGTGGCCATGTTGCACAGAGTAGCTCTCTCATCCATCGACAAACTGGCAAGTCCGGAGCCACCGAACTCCATACTACGGTCAAGCGTCTCGGACTCAGCAGCATACTTCCAGAGGATATGGAGTATGACATCCTTGGCCGTGCATCCGGGGTCTAGGTTACCTATCAATTCGAAGCGAATACTCTCTGGGACTTGTACAAAAGCGAATTGGTTGTGCACGAGGTTGGCGTACTCGGTCGAGCCGACACCGTAAGCTAGTGCGTTTGTAGCACCTCCCATGCAGGTATGCGAATCGGTTGCTTGAATGAAATCACCAACATCGATGAATTCCTCTCTGGCAACTTGATGGCAGATGCCAGGGCTGATACCGTCTTCCGCGGAATAGTCGCGCACCCCGGTATGTTGCTGGAACACGCGCTGCATATCTCGCAGGGTCTGAATCTTCTCTGTGAAACGACCGAACCTTGGCACTCCGGTGGCGTACAGTAAATGGTCCTCGAAGACTGCGTATTTCGAAGGATTGGGAAGTGAGTAATCGTTGCCGTATTCCTGCTTGAGAAACTCGTGGACCTGTGCGGTTGTGAACTCATGCGAGTAGCCTCCGTCGACCTGCGAGAGCACGGCGTCACCGGGCTTGACATAGCGCGCCGCGCCGTTTCGACCCAGAAGTTTGTTCGCGATCATCTTCTCCACCATAGTCATCGGTCGCGGCTCGGTCTTCAACTCAGGGAGACTGATATTCCCTTCTCTGAGACTCTTCGCGAACGGCAGGATGCCACCCTTTTCAATAATCAGTCTGGTCACCGGGTCGTAATCAGAGGTGAACTCGTTCAGCGAAATACTCTCACCGGATTGCAGCCTCTCCAGCATCCCGTAGTCGCCCATCAATTGACCAAGGTTGATGTTGTTCCGCTCGTGAATCGGTGCGAAGGACGCCGCGATAACAATCCTGATTCCCGACCAGCGCTCGCACTGAGCGGCAGTCTCGCGGCTTGACCCCGTGCCCTTACGGTGTCCAGATACTATGGCTTCGAAGCCACCGTCCAGCAATGCACGGGGCTCGAACACACGCCTCCCTTCGTGAACTAGGCCGGCGTAGGCGTTCTCGGCTATGATTCCCGGCTCGTGGTCGAAACAGACCCAAGCTGGAGTCATGACATCGGTGTTGATGTCATCAAGCAGATCGTCGGCTCCGAGATTAACCATACACAAATCAAGACCCTCGTAGAGCTGCCTGTGTATCAGCTCGAGATCCTTGGTGAGAAAGAGCACCCTCTTACCGGGGGTCAGAGCTATCTGTTCTGGGGGCCACTGTTCGGACAAGGTTACACCACCTCTTTCGATTAACGTCAAGGCCGCGCTCTATTTCATCATTCTCAATGGTCGTATTGCCTTACACAGCCACTCAGTAAGGCGATTGTATTTTTTTCCTGCTACTATCACTCTTAAATAAGATGGTCTGTCGGGATTCACTACCTTTGCCAGCAAGGGTGGTGTAAAAATGGCAGACGAAGGATATCTAGTGGAAGACACTGTGAAGTGCAGCGAGTGCGGTAGCAGGAGCTTGAACAGAGACGAAACCAGAGGAGAAGTTGTGTGTGAGGACTGCGGACTAGTCCTAGAAGACAACGTAATCGATCAAGGCGCTGAGTGGCGCGTGTTTAGCCCTGAGCAGGGCGATCAGCGCGCACGTACGGGAGCACCTATGACGGTCATGCTGCACGACAAGGGACTGTCCACCGACATTGACTGGCAGAACAAAGACTACTCTGGAAAGGCAATCTCCAGCCGCTACCGAAGCCAGTTCTATCGCATGAGGAAGTGGCAGAAGCGCTCCCGCGTAAGCAACGCCACCGAGCGAAACCTCGCCATGGCTCTTGCCGAGCTCGATCGCATGGCTAGCCGCCTTGATCTGCCGAAGTCGATTCGCGAGTCAGCTGCTGTGAACTACAAGAAAGCCGTTGAGGCCAGGCTCATCCGCGGTCGCTCTATCGAAGGAGTCGCCGCAGCCAGCCTCTACGCCGCGTGCAGGCAGTGCAACAACCCTCGAACCCTTGATGAAATTGGGGAGGCCAGCCGAACCGGCCGCAAGGAGATTGGCCGGACCTACCGCTTCATGGTCCGCGAACTCAAGATGAAGATACCACCTACCAAGCCGGAGGACTACATACCGAGATTCTGTTCTGGCCTGCACTTGGATGCTGAAGTCCAGTCGAAGGCATACGAACTAATCGCCGCTGCTCAGGAGAAGGAACTCACGAGTGGACGAGGCCCAACTGGAATAGCAGCCTCAATCATCTACATCGCTAGCGTTCTGTGCGGCAAGCGCAGGACCCAGCGAGAGGTCGCTGAGGTAGCCGGTGTGACCGAGGTCACAATCAGGAACCGCTACAAGGAACTGATACAAAACCTCAACATCGAGCTCGAGATTTGAGCACACTGCTCACGAGCAACCGGTTGTAGAGCCGCAGGCATTGCACTTCAGACAGGTTCCGTTGCGCACCATCTGGCTGCTTCCGCACTCATCACAGATGTCCCCGGTGAAACCCCTCTCCCGGGCTGCCTGCCGCGCACGATTCTTGGCACCTTGTTCTTGCAGAGGAGCGACAGCCGCATCCAGAGTCATCTGAACTTCCCTTTTCTCACCCTCGACCCGCATCACTCCTTCTTCAGTAATCTCGGGTTTGCTAATTGAGAATTGGTCGAAATCTTCGACACCAACGTGGGCGAGGTCGTCCCGACCGGCGTAGTCGATGGCCAACTCCCTGAAGATCCAATCAACTAGGCTTGAAGCCATCTTGACCCGCCCACTACCGCCTTCAACTGGCCCACTAGGTTCGAACTTCTGGAAGGTGAACACCTTGATGAAAGCCTCTAGTGGGACGCCGTGTTGCAAAGCAATTGATACGGCTATTGCGAACTGATTGAGCATGGCCCTCCAAGCCGCACCCTCCTTAGAGGTCACCAGAATAATCTCGCCCAGTTTACCATCCGGGTACTCACCGGTGATTAGACGAACACTGTGCCCACCTATCCTAGCCTTAGTGGAAGTAGCTCTCTTCCTATCTGGCAGAGCCCGTCTGGTTGCGATGAATTTCACGAATGACTCAGCCACTGGCTGAGCCACGGATTCTGGAAGGGGCAGAGTCTTGACAGTCTCCGCGACCATTCTCTCTACCAGTTCTTCCTCTTCAGTGACCTCTTCGGCCAGTTCGGTGTCCTCGACGAGTTGGTTCATCAGAGGTTGCGATAATTTTGAGCAGTCGCGATAAACCGCACATGCCTTGTTCATGGTGGTGTGACTGAGGTTGTAAGCCTCTCTGACTTCATCCACTGTTGAGTTTGATGGCATGTTAATGGTCTTGGAAATCGCACCCGAGATGAATGGCTGCGCAGAAGCCATCATCTTCACGTGAGCAGGCCACGCGATTGACCTCGTTCCTTTCGCCCCACACGGGGTGGCGCAGTCGAACACGGCCAGATGTTCTTCCTTGAGTCCAGGCGCTCCTTCGATGGTCAGATTCCCGAAGATATGGGCTTGAGCCGCTTCTATCTCCTCGGAGGTGAAGCCGAGGAAGCCCAGGGTATCGAAGAATGCATCCTCATATTGCTCCTCTGACATTCCGAGGGCGCCGGTGCACAGTTCCTTTCCGAGCAGAGTCGGTGCGAAGGCCGAGCGTAAATCGAACACATCGTCCATTTTCTTCTCTACAACAGCAAGGTCCTCGGCACTGAAGCCAACTTCCTTCATGCGATTCACTGGGAGCGTGGGGCATCCGCTGAGTCGTCCGGTGCCTACGATATACTCTTCAATCGTCTTGCATTTGCTATCGGAGTAGCCAAGTCGACGAAGAGCACTCGGTACGCCCTTGTTGACAATTCTCAGCGAACCGCCTCCAGCCAGCGTCTTGAACTGCACGAGTGAGAACTGAGGTTCAACGCCGGTGGTGTCCGCACTCATCACCAGGCCGATGGTACCAGTGGGCGCGATGACCGTGGTCTGCGCGTTCCTGTATCCATGCTCCTCTCCATCTCTGACCGCGCGGTCCCAGGATTCCCTCGCCGCCTCGAGTAGGTCCTTCGGACATTTCTTCGAATTAATTCCCATGGGCGGAACAGTGAGCCCCTCGTATTCATCCACCGGCGAATCGTAAGCAGCCCTCCTGTGGTTCCTCATCACTTTCAGCATGTGTTCGGAGTTCCTCTCGTAGTCAGAAAAGGTTCCGAGTATCGAAGCCATCTCCGCACTAGTCGAGTAGGTCTCGCCGCACATGATAGAGGTGATTGCGCCACAGATTGCATAGGCTCGTTCGTCGTCATATGGGATGCCCATGTGCATTAACAGAGAGCCTATGTTACAGTAGCCCAGACCCAGAGTACGATAATCGTACGACTTGCGCGCTATCTCTTCAGAAGGGAACTGCGCCATTAGAACACTAATCTCGAGGGTCGTGGTCCAAAGTCTGACACTATGTCTGAAGTCGTCTATCTGGAAAGTTTGAGTGTCAAGGTCGTAGTAGTGGAGGAGGTTGATACTGGCCAAATTGCAGGCAGTGTCATCGAGGAACATGTACTCGGAGCAGGGGTTGGAGCCGTTGATTCTCCCTCCCTCGGGGCAGGTGTGCCACTCATTGATGGTGGTGTCATATTGGACACCGGGGTCAGCACAAGCCCAAGCAGTGTACGCCACCTTGTTCCACAATTCTCCCGCATCTAGGGTTTTGCACGGTTCGGGATCCCTTCCCTCTATCTCTGAACTCTCCAGTTCGGTCCTCCAGTAGAGGTTCCAATCACCACCCTCCTTGACCGATTCCATGAACCGATTTGGGACACGGACCGAGTTGTTGCTGTTCTGACCGGATACAGTAAGGTAAGCCTCACCCTGCCAATCAGTGTCCAGAACCCCGAAGTCGACACCTTTCCATCCCTGCTTCGCAAGGTCCAGTATTCTCTGGATGTGAGGTTGTGGAACATGTTCTCTGATGGCTCGCACCATGGCTCTGCGCAGACCGAGATTGGTGTTCTGGTCGAATCGGCCTTCGTCGTCGCCGTAGTCCCAAATCGCATCCATCAGGACATTAGCGTGCTTCTGCAGGATATTGCTCCCTATCACTAGTGCTGAGACCTTTTCCTCCTCACTCGACTTCCAGTCTATGTACTCCTCAATATCGGGGTGATCGAGATCCAGAGTGACCATCTTAGCTGCCCTTCTGGTGGTGCCACCGGACTTTATCGCCCCGGCCGCCCTATCCCCTATCTTCAGGAAGGACAACAATCCACTCGAGCTGCCGCCGCCCGAGAGAGGCTCACCCGCTCCTCGAATTCTGGAGAAGTTCGAACCGGTTCCTGAGCCGTACTTGAACAGCAATGCTTCTCGGTTCCAAAGGCCCATAATTGACTCCGAGCCGCCGACTAGAGAGTCGGATACCGATTGGATGAAGCAGGCGTGAGGTTGAGGGTGCTCGTAAGCGTTAGTTGAGAACTCCAGTTCGCCACTGGCAGGGTCGATGAACGAGTGACCTTGAGCCGGCCCTTCGATGCCATAGGCCCAATGCAGTCCGGTGTTGAACCACTGGGGGCTGTTAGGTGCCGAGCGCTGGCTTGCAATCAAATAACACATCTCGTCGAAGTAGGCGCGGGCATCAGCCTCGCTGGCGAAGTAGCCGTACTTCCAGCCCCAGTAGGTCCAGGTCCCTGCGAGTCGACGGAAGAGATTCCTCCCGTCAGCCTCTCCACCCATTCTCTCTTCGGATTCTACAGTCTGAAGCCTCTCGTGGTCCGGTACACTACGCTGCAACCAGACGGGCACATTATCCTCTGGCACCTTGCGTAGGTGCTTCGGAACGCCGGCCTTGCGCATGTACTTCTGAGCACACACCTTTCCAGGTACGCCAGTGAAGCCTGAGGGAAGTTTCACCCCCTCGATGGTATCTGCCAGAGAACCGTCTGGGTTCCTAATCTCAACATCCATCTCGATCCAGTCGAAGGTGTCGAACGGGTCATCACCGGCAGTTGTGAACCGACGCTCGATGACCATCCCGGATTCTGTGATTCCGGCTTCGGTATCCGCTTTGGTTCTAGTCTGCATGCCCTCTCCCTCCTTCGTCGATTTCGATTCGATTTGTCCTTATCCCACGCAAGGGATTCACTCTTCCTAATGGAGGGTGTTTAATGATTGAGGAAAACTTCAGTTGCCGCAGAGGCGAATCAAGGAATTATCCACTGCCTCCATAGAACGCCAATTGTTAGATTATTGATTCTATCAGGATCTCATATCAAGTGACCAATCCAACGATGCTCCTGAACGAGTAATCATTATCCCGATTCTACAATATCTCTCGTGACTACTTTCAATGAGTCGGCGGACAAGGACTTCGGGAACATCGCCTTTGATGATATAGTTCATATTGACAGATGTGAAAACCTTGGGAACTTTTTCCGCCATCTCAACCTCGATTTCTACTGTCGCAAATTCCACATTTGATATTCTATGTTTTAGACCATCAATTACATCGATCAAAGAGCAAGCAGCATGTGCGTGAATTACCATCTCCGTAGGACTGGGGGAAGAGTCACCGTATATTCCGAAGCTCTTACCGCTGGAAGCGGTGCCAACATAACCGCCTGCCCCGGTCCACTTCACCTCCCCCTTCATGCCTCACTCACCGGCGCCATCTCCCTTGAAGGGTTGGCTTCATGAAGGGGGGGTTGGTCGGCGCGCTGAGAGACATGGCCGAGGGTACCCAAGTATCGATGGTGGAAGGCCACCTGAGCGTGCCCGACGACCCCATCGTGCACTACATCGAAGGTGATGGCATAGGCATCGATATCACACCGGTCATGATGGCCGTGGTAAACGCCGCAGTTGAGCATGCCTATGGAGGCCTGCGCAGCATCCATTGGAGTGAGGTACTGGCCGGGCAGAAAGCCTTCGATGCCACCGGTGAGTGGTTACCCGAGGCCACCAAGCAAGCAATGCGCGAGGGGCTAGTCTCGATTAAGGGACCATTGACAACCCCAGTCGGCGGCGGCATCCGCAGCCTCAACGTGGCGCTCCGCCAACAACTCGACCTCTATGCATGCGTTCGCCCCGTTCGTTGGTACACAGGAACTCCGAGCCCAGTCAAGGATCCAGGAGCGGTGGACATGATTATCTTCCGAGAAAACAGCGAGGATGTCTATGCCGGTATAGAATGGGAGGCGGGCAGTGATGAAGTCAACAAAGTAATCAACTTCCTCCAGAATGAGATGGGCGTCAACAAGATTCGATTCCCCGATACCAGCGGTATCGGTATCAAGCCAGTCAGTCAGGAGGGAACGGCACGCATTGTCCGCGCAGCTATCAATCATGCAATCGAGAACGACAAGGACAGCGTGACACTGGTTCACAAGGGCAACATCATGAAGTTCACAGAGGGAGGCTTTCGTGACTGGGGCTACCAACTCGCAAAGGACGAATTCAGAGCCACCGAACTCGATGGCGGGCCCTGGTGCACCATGACCAATCCGAGAACAGGCACTGAGATTACTATCAAGGACGTCATTGCGGATGCCATGCTCCAACAAGTCCTCACTCGACCTCGCGATTACGGTGTGCTGACCACCATGAACCTCAACGGCGACTACATCTCGGACGCGCTTGCAGCTCAAGTTGGGGGCATCGGAATTGCTCCCGGTGCCAACATCAACTACGACACCGGGGTCGCCATCTTCGAGGCCACTCACGGGACCGCTCCCAAGTACGCCGGGCAAGATAAGGTCAACCCTGGCAGCCTGATTCTGTCGGCGGAGATGATGCTGCGCCACATGGGCTGGACAGAGGCCGCCGATCTCATCATCAACGGTGTAGAAGGTGCAATCAGCGCTAAGACCGTGACCTACGACTTCGAACGCCTGATGGACGATGCGACTCTGCTCAAGTGCAGTGAGTTCGGTGCCGCCATCATCGCACACATGTGAGTTGACCCCTATGGATTTCGCTTCTCTCAATCTCTGTCAGCCTTTGCTGGATGCCCTTGACGAGATTGGTTACGTCACGCCAACACCGATTCAAGCCCAAGCCATTCCAGACCTCATTGAAGGCCGGGACATGCTTGGTTGCGCCCAAACGGGCACGGGAAAGACAGCCGCTTTCGCCTTACCAATCCTCAATGCGATGACCGAAAATCCGCGCGCGGCCCCACGTCGAATCCGCGCTTTGATGCTGTGTCCAACGCGTGAACTCGCATCCCAGATTCACGACAATATCGAGCAATACGCACGACATCTTGACATCCGTTCGATGGTCATGTTTGGCGGAGTATCGCAGCGTCCACAGGTGAACAATCTACGCCGTGGCGTTGACATTCTGGTCGCCACCCCCGGTCGCTTGCTTGACCTCATCTCTCAGGGATACGTTGACTTGTCCCATGTGCAATTCCTCGTTCTCGATGAGGCCGATCGAATGCTCGACATGGGTTTCATCCGAGACATCCGCAAAATTCTCGCACAAATTCCAAAGAAACGCCAGAGTCTGCTGTTCAGTGCTACCATACCGCACTCGATTGTCGAATTATCCCGTGGTATGCTCTCCGACCCGGTAAGAGTTTCCATCACACCTGAATCGACCACCGTCGAGGCCATTGAACAATCCCTGATGTTTGTTATGAGAGGTGATAAGCGTGGCCTCTTGACCTATATTATCGAGGAGGAGCGACCCGAGAAGGTACTCGTGTTCAGTCGCACTAAGCACGGTTGCAATCGCATCGTCAAGCAGCTCGGACAAGACGGTATCGAAGCACTCGCAATCCACGGCAACAAGAGTCAGGGCGCGCGTGAGAAGGCCCTCCGTCGATTCCGCAGGGGCACCCTCCAGGTACTAGTCGCCACTGACGTGGCGAGCCGCGGCATTGATGTTTCCGACATCAGCCACGTCATCAATCTGGATTTACCCAACGAGCCTGATGTCTATGTGCACCGCATTGGACGCACGGGACGTGCAGGCCAGGGGGGTGTCGCCATTGCTTTCTGCGATGAGAACGAAGGTGAGTATCTGCGTGGTATTGAGAAGACGATTCGTCAGGATATCCCTGTTGATGAGGACCAACCTTTCCACTCTGAGAAGGCCCGGTCACGCAAAGGGAACAAGGCACCCAAGAAGCAGCAGAATCGGGGCCGCGGCCGGCGCCGGCCGCGCAATAACAAATCCAACGGTAACCGCTCGAATGGGAAATCAAATCACCAATCCAATGGAAGACGCAATGGCCGGCATTCAGGCCGTGGCCGAAGCCGTAAATAACACAAACTCCAGACCCGTTACTGAGTTCGGTGAAGTGTAATATCCCACAGCTTAGCCTAACAGCATGTACGCAGCGGCTAGCACAACAACAGCAATTACGGCATACCTAATCATCTCAGGGCTGACTCCTGCCGCTCCTGAATCTAATCGGATCACGCTGTCGCTTGGTCGCACTCTCTCGGGGACCTTGATTCCAACATCGTCACCTGCTCCAGCACCCTCAACCGGATTCAGGTCAATCTGCATGGATTCAACAACCATCTCGAAGTCCGTTGTCGCACCCGAGAACCGAATTTTGTCGCCGATAGAGATATCTCCTGTGAGTTCAAGAGCCGCTACGCCGACCTTCCGGAAATATCGGTCGACCCGGCCTACTTCTTCGTCTGACACATTTTCACCTCGTCGGTCGAGCAGGGCTTGAGGCCATCAACTTACGGATTCGATATTTTTCCCTTGTTTTCGCAATTTAGCACGCTACCGAATTAATTCAAACCCAAGTGTAAAACTACACCGTAGGTGTAATTATTGATACTTGAAGTTTAATTATAGCAGCGCGATAAGGCAGACATATGCCTGCCGTTATCGTTGGTTATGCCCGCTCACCCTTTACTCCAGCAAAGAAGGGGGCGCTGGCAAGGACGAGACCCGACGACATCGCCGCAGTGGTAGTGAACCAACTGATATCGGATGTCGGAATCGACCCATCCCTAGTTGAGGATCTAATAGTGGGTTGTGCCTTCCCCGAGGCCGAGCAGGGCTACAACCTAGCCCGAATCATCACATTCCTCACTGATTTGCCCGAGACTGTCCCTGGAGTTACCATCAACCGCTTCTGCGGCTCTTCTATGCAGTCCATCCATGATGCAGCAGCACGCATCAACTCAGGACAGGGGCACGCTTTCATCGCTGGTGGCGTAGAGAGCATGTCGCGTATTCCCATGACTGGATTCAACCCGATGCCAAACCCCGTGCTTGCCGAGGAGGCGATGACTTCGATGGGGATTACTGCCGAGAACCTATCCAAGATTCATGGAATCGACCGCGATGCCCAAGAGGCATTTGCCATCGAGAGTCAAGCAAGGGCCAACAATGCACGCGAGTCGGGTTCGTTCGCCGATGAGATAGTACCCATTGAGACCACAGATGGTACGGTGCACGAGGATGGTTGCATAAGGCCTGGGACCAACGCCGAGGGCCTCAGAAAGCTGCGGCCAGCATTCGATGCTAACGGCACAGTCACCGCAGGCACCGCTTCCCCTCTCACCGATGGTGCAGCCTTCGTGTTTGTCTGCTCGGAGGAGTTCGCAGCAGAGCACGGCCTCGTGCCGATGGCCCGCATCAAGAGCGCCGCCGTCTCCGGATGCGCCCCCGAGATTATGGGCATCGGCCCCGTTGCCGCCTCTCGTAAGGCACTGGAGCGGGCTGGACTTTCTCTTGACGACATCGACTTGATTGAGCTCAACGAGGCCTTCGCCGCACAATCTCTAGCGGTGATAGGAGAGCTTGGTCTGGATACAGACAAAGTCAACATCGAGGGTGGAGCCATCGCTTTAGGACACCCCCTTGGCGCCAGCGGCGCCAGAATTACCGGCAAAGCCGCTCAACTGATGCAGAAGAACGGCGCTGAACACGCACTAGCCACCTTATGTGTTGGAGGCGGAATGGGCATGGCCACTGTGCTCGAGAGGGTCTAGGTGGTATTCTTGTCTGGTTCCATACAAAACGTCGCCGTCATAGGCAGCGGTGTGATGGGGGCCGGAATTGCTGCCCACTGCGCCAACGCCGGTTGCAAGGTCCTACTGCTGGACATCGCTAAGGAGGGTGACGATCGCAGCGCTATCGCCAGAACAGCGGTCGAGCAGATGGCGAAATCAAATCCCGAGATGCTGATGCACAAGCGCAATGCAAAACTCATCAGCTCGGGTAATATCGAGGACGATTTGGACAAACTCTCTGAGGTTGACTGGGTAATTGAGGTCATCATTGAGAACCTCGACATCAAACAAAAACTCTACGCTAGTATGTCCGAGCACCTTGGTCCTAGAACTATTGTCTCCTCAAACACCTCCACGCTTCCCCGATCCGAGCTCGTCGAGGGCATGTCTTCTGAGATGGCTACTCGCTTCCTGATTACCCACTTCTTCAATCCGCCGAGATACCTTCCTCTCCTCGAGGTAGTCACCTCCTCCGAGGTTGACGACTCAGTGACGGACAGACTCTGCGCCTTCGCCGACGAGCGTTTAGGAAAGCGGGTGATAATGTGCAACGATACCCCTGGATTCGTTGGTAACAGACTCGGTGTGTACTTTATCCAGAGGGCATTCAAGGCAACAATCGACCATGGGTTCACGGTCGAGCAGGCCGACGCGATGCTGGGCCGACCGATCGGAATACCTAAGACAGCGGTGTTCGGACTGATGGATCTGGTCGGCATAGACCTGAGTGTGCACGTGATTGAGAGTCTGATCTCACACCTACCTGATGATGACCCGTTCCACGACATCGTAGGTACTGGTGAGGATATCATCCAGGCAATGATTGCCGATGGGTACACTGGCCGAAAGGGCAAGGGAGGATTTTATCGCCTCAATAAAGAGGGTGGCAAGCGCGTCAAAGAGGCCAGAAATTTGACTACAGGCGAATACACCCCTGCAAATCGAAAGGCAGCTTTTTCCTCAGCTAGGATGGGCAAACAGGGTCTTGGACCTCTGATTGACTACCCCGACGAGGGCGCCGCCTTTGTCTCGGAAATCCTGCTTGATACACTATCTTACGCAGCGCATCTCGTACCCGATGTGACAGGTGATATCTATTCGATAGACACTGCCATGAAGGCGGGATTCAATTGGAAATCAGGACCTTTTCAGATGATGGATTCGATAGGCCCCGCCAGCATGGTTGAGCGACTTGAGGAGAGTGGGCGCAGTGTGCCCGGCTTCCTCAGGACCGCCGCCGACAATGGAGGATTCTACTCAATCGAAGACGGTGAGATTCAGAGACTCACTCCCGATGGCTCCATGGTCGTTGTCGACCGCCCCGAATCGACCCTTACGGTTACCGACCTCAAGCGGCGGGGAAAGCCGCTCAAGCGCAACGGCTCGGCAAGCATCTGGGACATGGGGAACAAGATACTGCTAGTTGAGTACCACTCGAAGATGAACGCAATGGACCCGATGAACATCGAGATGCTGGTCAACGCGGTTGACATCGCCGAGTCAGAGGGCTGGAAGGGTATTGTAATTGGCAATGACGCCGCCAACTTCTGCGCTGGAGCGAATCTGGGACTGGTCCTCTTCGCGGTTAATCTAGCGGCTTGGAAGGACGTCGAGGACTTTATCGCCGCTGGACAGGACACATATCAGGCGCTGAAGTACTGCGAGGTGCCCGTAGTTGCCGCTTCGACAGGGATGTGCTTGGGAGGAGGTGCCGAGGTGTTGATGCACTGCGATGCCATCCAAGCTCACGCCGAGTCATACATCGGACTCGTGGAGGTTGGAGTGGGAATCATTCCTGCTTGGGGTGGCTGCAAGGAACTGATGGCCCGCCTGCGCGATTTCGGATTGGTTTCTGAGGGTCCGATGGGAGCCGTCATGAAGGCCTTCGAGTACATCGGGACAGCCCAGGTAGCGAAGTCGGCCGAGCAGGCGCGTTCGATGGGATTCATTGGACCCAATGACTGCATTACGATGAATCGCGACCGCTTGCTCGCAGACGCCAAGATCCGCGCGCTTGAATTGTCTGAGGGCTACGAGCCCCCCGAGCCGCACACATACAATCTCCCCGGTCCAACCGGCAAGACAGCGCTCGAACTGGCAGTCAAGGACCTCGCGCTATCTGGTCAGGCCACACCTCACGATGTTGTGGTGACCAACGAGCTGGCTTGGATCCTGACTGGAGGGGATACCGACATGACTGAGACCACGGATGAGGATGACATCCTCGCCATGGAGAGGGAAGTAATAGCCAGACTAGGACGCCACGAGGACTCTCTGGCAAGGATGGAGCACATGCTGGAGACCGGCAAGCCGTTGAGGAACTGAGGTGAGAGAATGACAGTGTGGGAGCCACCTATCAGAGAATACGACTTCCTATTCAACGAGGTATTCAATGCAATCGAATCGATAGAGGGACTGGGCTTCGAGGACTTCGACGCCGACTATCTAACCATGCTTACAGAGGGCTGGGGGATGCATGCTAAGGAGGTCTGGCTACCAATTAATGAGCTGGGTGACAAGGAGGGCCTGAAGTTCGAGGACGGAAATATTTCGATGCCGCAAGAATTCAAGGATGCCTATCGCAAGGGCATCGATGAGGGATGGCTCGCAACCGCTTGCAAACCCGAGCATGGGGGCATGGGTGTACCCACCTTCTTCTCCTCAGTCACTTGGGCTGAATTCGGTACTTCTGCCTGCATGGCTCTCAGCGTACTCCCAGCACTTTCGATAGGTGTCTACGAGGTTCTCACATCCAATGGAAGACAAGATCTCGTCGACTACTTCGCCCCGAGCCTCGCTTCAGGAGAGTGGGCTGGCACGATGTGCCTGACAGAGCCTCACGCCGGTACCGACCTCGGCATCATCACGACTAGGGCAGAACCAGAGGACGATGGCGCCTATCGGATATCCGGCACTAAGATTTTCATCACCTATGGAGAGCATGACATGACTGACAACATCGTCCATCTGGTTCTCGCCAAGGCCCCTGGGGGCCCGGAAGGCACCAGAGGCATCTCTCTCTTTCTAGTCCCCAAATACCTACCAGCAGAGTGGGAGTCCGGTGGAGTTGAAGGGATATCCCACGACCTAGTCCCTGGACACAACGGGGTGACCTGCTCAGGTAGTGAGGAGAAGATGGGGCTGCACGCATCTCCAACCTGTGTGATGAATTTCGACGATAGTGTTGGTTGGTTGGTTGGTCCGCTACACGGCGGTATGCCGTTGATGTTCCAAATGATGAATCGCGAACGCTTAGCTACAGGACTAATGGGATTGGGCCTCGGCGAGATTGCCTACCAAAACGCCCTCGCTTGGTCGCGAGATCGTCGCCAAGGACGAGATCTAAGGGGCATCCGCGATCCAAACGAACCTGCTGACAACATCCTAGTCCATCCCGACGTTCGTCGCATGCTCCTCGAGGCCAAGGTCAACAACGAAGGTTGTCGCGCCCTCGCAGTCTGGACCGGTATCCTAATCGATCAGATGAACAGTGACGATCCGGAGGTAGCCGAGCCTGCCGAGGCACTGGTGGCATTGTTCACTCCTATCATCAAAGCACACTTCACCGATCTTGGTTGTGAGACCTGTTCCACCTGCATGCAGGTCATGGGTGGAGCTGGCTACTGCAGCGAGTTCGGAGTCGAGCAATTCTACCGCGATGTCAGAATATCAAAGATTTGGGAGGGGACCAACGGAATCCAAGCGCTAGACCTAGCCGGCCGTAAAATCACCCAGAACATGGGCAAGAATCTCCGTCATCTGATGTGGCCACTTACCGAGTTCATCGAGAAGAATCGCGACATCCCTGAGATGGGCGAGTTCAACAAACCCCTCCATCAAGGTGTTAGGGGTCTGCAGCAAATCACCCTCCTGATGATTGCTGAAGGGATGGCCAATCCGCACTTCCTCGCGGCCGGTGCGACCGACTACTGTCGTTACTTCGGAAATGTAATCCTTGGGTATATGTGGGCCAAGATGGCGAAAGTGTGCCTAGAAAGGCAGGGTGAACCGTTCTACGATGCAAAGTTGGCTAGCGCACGCTTCTTCTTCAAGCGAATATATCCTGAGACAATCAGTTTGGCTGCTAAGATACAATCAGGACCGAAGACTCTGATGGATTACCCCGCGGAGATGTTTTGATGTCTGAGGGAAAAGCCGGACGGAGCCTGAAGATGCGCTTTGAACGCTCCACAAAGAAGGCTTGGAATCTTCCTACAAAACCATCGAACGAGAAACTCCTCGAGATGTACGCGTTATACAAGCAGGCCACGGAAGGGGATTGCGAGGGCAAGCCCCGCGGGGGCCTGAGGGATCGTGCGAAACACAAGGCCTGGAAGGCCACCATCGGTACCAGTGAAGCGGCTGCTATGGAGAGATACTGTGAGATTGTGGATTCGTTAATGGGGTAGTCCCATGCCGATAGACGACAGCAAGCTGGTCGCGGAGTACAGGGGACTTCGTGGACCAGTCAAATTCCGCTTATTCTCTCTTGTCTCGATGCCCGCGGCCAGATTTGCAGGTCTTCGCTTGGACCAAATCGATAACGAGGCATGCGTCACTTCAATCCCAGGTGGCTGGCGTTCGCAGAACCCGTTCAAGACGATGTACTGGGCGGTTCAGGGAATGGGCGCCGAGTTGGCGACCGGAGCAGCTCCGTTCGCGATGTCACGCGCCATGTCAGAAAAACTCCGGATGTTCGTAGTGGGCACTGAGGCAACCTTCGGCAAGCGCGCTAAGGGTCGAATCAGGTTCACTTGCGACGGGGTCTCAGCCGCCCGCGACGCCATCGAGCAGAGCCGTGCGAGCGGAGAATCAGTCGAATGCAATCTCAAATCAGTCGGCAGAGACTCCTCTGGAGACATTGTTTCCGAATGGGTCTTCAAGTGGAACTTCCTAGTTATGGATGGGAGTTGATTGTCTGGTAAGTACTAGACTCACTAAGGATGCAGGGACAGAGCACCCGATTATCTGCGGCGCCATGTACCCTTGTTCCAATCCGGAACTAGTGGCCGCAGCCGCAGAAGGCGGCGGCTTGGCGATAATGCAACCCGTTTCGCTGACGTACGTGCACGGATGGGACCTCCGTGAGGGAATACGCTACATGCGCACCCTGACCGACAAACCAATTGGGTTCAATGCTCTCATTGAGAAGGGCAGTAAGAAGTACTTAGAGAAGATGAATGGTTGGATCGACATCGCGCTTGAGGAAGGAATCCGGTTTTTCGTTACCTCACTGGGTAAGCCCGATTGGGTGTGTGAGAAGGTCCATGCATACGGTGGAGTGGTATACCACGACGTCACCAATAGAAAGTGGGCAGAGAAGGGGAAGGAATGCGGTGTCGACGGTCTAATTTGCGTCAATGATCACGCCGGAGGCCACTTGGGGGATATGTCGATGGAAGAGATTTACGAGGAACTCCGTGATATGGAACTCCCACTAATCTGTGCCGGGGGAATCGGTAGCGAGAAGGAACTCAACAGAGCTCTCGAGTTAGGCTATGATGGGGTACAGATGGGAACGAGGTTCATCGCAACCACCGAGTGTAACACCCCCGAGGATTACAAAACAGCAATCGTGGACGCCGGCGAGGAGGACATAACGTGGACCAACAGACTCACAGGAGTGCCGATTTCGGTCATTAAGGCTCCTGGCTTCAAGCAGGAGAACTCATGGCTAATGCGCAGACTCCTGAACAGCAGACTCAAGCATAGGGCTAGGATATTACTGAATACGAATTCATTCATACGACTGAGATATCTCTCTAAAAGCAAGAGCAAAAATACTGCTAATAAGAAAAAATACTACTCGGCCGGCAAGAGCGTCGATACAGTGCACAGCATCGAATCAGCAACCATCATCATGCAGCGTTTAGGTGAGTCCTTGAATTCTAACCCAAAACTCGTTGAAAAATCACAGGACCCTGTCGTTTAGCTGCTGGGCGTCGCCCACAACACCGAATCCGTATTCCTCCTCAAGCGCCCGTGATACCAGCCTGAAGTCGGAGTCTCGGGTGGCTACCAGAACACTACCCACATCGGATATGCTGGTCGATGCGAGGGCCGCTGCGTCCAGCATGATATCACGGTCCCCCTTCTCAGGATAGATGTCCTCTCCCTTAATCGAAGTCCTCATTGGGGACCTGCCCCCTCTCCTCTTCTGCTCATCCACCCGTTGGAAGACCTCTCTGTGGCCAAGCAGAAAATCCTCCAAATCAATTTCCTCTCCTCTTACTCTAGCGGGTTGACTCCATGAATTGAAGGCTCGGCAAATAGAATCAACTCTTTGCATCAAGAAGGCATCATCGACCATCTCAGACCATATCGCCTTGTCGATATAGGTATCCGAAAACATCCTCAGTACAGAGTCGGGGTTCTTGGCGCGATGCATGAACTCCCCTCTAGCAGCTGGAGGAATGTGAAGCAGGATTCTCCCCTCTCCCGCACGCCGACGGAGCATCCAGTGGAAAGCCCTCTCTACTGTCCAGTTGAGGCTACCTAGGTTGTCTGCTGATAGTTCCTTGACCAAATCGTCTTTGAGGGCCTCAATCAGGATATTCGTATCGACCATGATGAGAGGCTTCAGGGACAGATTTTTGAGGGGCCTCCTCTGTTTCACCGGAATGGTGCCACTATGACTCACGAAAAGAGCACGCTGACTCTTCTTCAGAGTGTTAGATTGCTTGGCATCTAGATCCCCTGAAGTGATGGCCTTCTCTAGCATCCACAATCCATTGACGGGGTCAGTATCGGCTACCTCCATAGCGAGAATCGTAATCTCTCGGGGGTCCTTTTTCCCTCTCATCTCAATCATAAACCTCCTCTCTAAATCGGTCTGCCTACTAGTCTTAGATGTCCGGACATCCTGCAGAGCAGCCCTAACTCTACCTTGGAAAGGGTCTGGCGGCAAACCGTGCTCATCTGGGTATCTGTACAATCCTTCTAGAACTTCGACTCTCCTATCTCTGATACTTCCTAAAGCACCGTTCCGAGAGAGTTTCTCCTCTTGGGCCGCGAATTCGATGAGCCCTGTGCTTGCGGCGGAAGTGTCACCGTCTTCGTACCTCTTGCAGGTTCTGAGGTAGAGTTTGAAGCGTTTGGTGACTGAGCTTGATAGGGCTGGATGAGCATTCACCAAGGAGACCGCTTCCCCCCACCCGGCGGCATGTGCAAACTCAATCAGCGACTTCCGCAAAACCAGAGCTGAACGTTCGAAGTCCAGTTTCAGTTTCATAGAAGCGTCCTTGTATGCCCGAGCCGCATTTAATCGGTCCCCGCTGGCGCGTAGGATAGCTGCCCTAACAATCTGGAACTCGGGACCAGTCCTGTCATGCTCTCGGTACCAATCCTCTAGGGCGGGGACCCCGAGATTGTGCTCGATGACCAGATTGGTTACGGCTGCAATTGTGCGCATTGCAGCACTATCCAACTCACACAATTGGCCGAGAGACTCTACGGCACCTTTCTCACTTCCCTCCCCTCCTATCTGGAGATCCATTGCGGCGCGATTCAGCTGCAGCGCGATGATTAGGGCACCGAACAGGCGTTTCTCCAGATGATTCAGATCTGCCCTCTGGATGGAGTCCTGCAGATTCTCTATCTTACTCTCTTTTACGACCCCGTCTCCGTCAGGCGAGAGGGCCCTTCTGACCTCATTGAGAGACCGGAGTCCGTCAGAATCCAGTTTAACGTGAACGGAATCCATGTCCCGAGGGAGCCCATCTAGCAGGGAGATTAGGGCGACAGAGGTGTCAGAGAGGGCATCGTCACCAGCCGAATTGTCAATTGATTTTAAGGCGGTCTTCCGCAGATCAGCAAGGGAATCCCTATTGATTTGTGAGATGCCAGGAAGAAGATGCCACGACATCAGCATCCTGTGAGGGTATGCCATAGACAGAGAAGGATCTCTCTCGAAAGCCGCCACGAGACTCTCGATGTCAGCGGCTTTGGTGAATATGTTCAGGATCTCATCGGTATGTCTGATTGACCCCGACTCCCACAGTTTACTCGCCGCTTGCAGTCCAATCTGAATTGGCGCTCCTTCATGCCTCATTACCATGAGCAACCCGCTTTCGCTCATCGAGACTATCGATTCGCGAAGGGTTCGAGTCAGAATCTCCGACTCCACTTTAGATAGGATGTCCAGAGCGGTTGAGGCGTGTTCACCATCGCTGAAAACCGCACCCTCTATGAAACCGAGCGCCTCATCCACATTACCCTGAGAGACTAGGCTTGAGGCGACCCTCCATCTGAGCGGGCTTGGTAGGGACTCTCCAACACGACTGAGGATTTCAACTCCATTCAGTAGGTCGGCCGCAGAAAGTTCAACGGAGCAGGACTCGACATTCTTCCAAGCAGAGACTCTGAGCGCCTCAGATAATCCATCATCACCTTCCTGGTTGGCGCATGCCCTCCATCCCGAAAAATCCCCAGAGCGCATTCCGATTAGCATTGAATGCCTGTTGGCCAATTCGCTGATAGCCCCTCCTTTGAGACTCCCGAGGACCTCTCTGGCAGTGTCCCCGGAAACCGAAGCGAGAAGGACACCCTCGAGGAGCGCCCCCTCACCACTTAATCCTCTCAGAGATGGACTCATCCAACGCATCCACATGCTCGGCCTCGACCGGCCACCTGTGAGGTCCTTCCTGATGAGCTGGAGTGCGTGGGCCTGCTCGGAATTTGTTGTGAAGGGCAGTTCCATCGACAACCACTCCCTGAGACGGGCGCGGTCGAGTGGGTCGAAGCAAGCTGCATCTACCCAATCTCCTGAGTCAATGTCCCTATCAGCGGCTTCGATTACTGGGAATTGTGCCATCTCGGCTATCAGCGGGGCTTCTCTGGCAAGCCTCCTCCAGACTGGGTGTATACCCCCCTCACACTCAGAGCGAAGGCCACCCATCTTCGAGTCCAGCGACGAATCCCAAGAAGTACCGGATTTCCCCTTATGGGCACATAGCACAGCGAGCTTGTAGGCTGCTGGAGTATCTGAGACAAGTACATCGAAAGGCCCCTCAAGCCTGTCATCCATGCTCTTGACCCTACCCCTCCCTCCCCTACGTCCGATTCTTTGACTTCGAGAGCGATCTCGACCTACCCCGCTCTCGATTCCTTTAGCCTCGGGTGCCGCCTTGTTAGCCGCGAGGAAGGCCAGAGCCCTCCATTCGAAGGGTAGCAGTGACCACGCCCTGGGTCGCTGAATGGCCTTTATGCGTCTGCCTACATCGTCCCCTGCTCTTTGCAGGAGTTCTAGACACTCGTGAAGATAGTCTTCCATAGGCGCCCTCAGGAGTTATCTCTAGGCACTTCCATTCATCAACACATCGCCTTGCTATGCAAGGCGTTCGTAGAGAGAACTCAAGGCGACGCAGCCGCAGCACGACTCGTGGACCCCGTCAGCACCGCAGTGCTGCTACTGCACCCAATCACAGCACTGACGCTCATCTGGTTGTTTGTCAAACAGCGTCGCTGGAGGCAACAGAACCTGCTACTGAGGGGCACAGAGAGGGCCACTGCTTTGGATGTCCATCAAGCAACTGGTGACAGGATGATGGCGGCAATCATCGGTGTGATCGCACTCGCATTCGGAGCGCACATCGTGAGAGCCAGACTCGAAGGTCTTGAAGCGACAGCCTATCTCGTTCCCGGACACTTTCATGGATGGGTCGGGCTGCTCGGACTTCTGTTCATGATTACCCTGTGGAGGGCGGGTCGCAAGACACGCGATTTGAAGTCCCAGGAGAAATCGTTCGCTCACAGCAAGGAACTCCATGGGAGAATCAGCGATGTGATGATGATGCTGGTGACAATCCACGCTTTCCTCGGCTTCCTGTACCTACTCAAGATTCTGTAATCAACGCTTTGCCCACATCTCGAGCCAGACTACTAGGTTCTCCCCGATATCGCCTTTAGTCACTGTCCGGGTTACTCTAACACCACCCTCGAGCGCCTGTATTCTGCAACCACAGGCGTTGGCATGACCCCCGCCATCGGAATCGAATCTGGTTGCAAGCCTAGTCAGGTCGTATATTCCCCCGGTTGTGTGGAGGAACGAGTTGGTGTAGAATGAGGCAGATACAGGATACCGGTCCTCCTCTCCGAAGGAGGCCCCAACATCACCGTGGACAACTAGGCATGCGTCACAATCTTCTCCCACCAAAGCTGTGACGTGGTAGCCATTCGAACGCAGTCCACGGCCCTCAAGCCTCACTATCGCCAAACGGTCCACAACTTCGATACTCTCTGAAATTACAGTATCCATCTCTTCCTGCCGTCGCCGCCTTTCGGCAAGAGCGGGGGCGACTTTGGAATCAGAGAGAATATCTCTCACAGAAACGCCCTGCTGCAGGGCTTCGAGGATATGAAGAGCCAAGCCAGACTCGACATCAATTAGTCGACCCAACCAAATCACCGGGTGGTCGGAGCGGAACTCCTCGGGGGTGATTCCACCTCCATCCAGTTTGTCGACCCAGACCAGCATCTCGGCTAGATCACTGAGGTTGGTATTGGCTGCTAACAGGTCGTAGGCAATACGGGCAGCCGAAGGAGCCTGCCTCCAGACCACAACCACGCCATCATCGTCATGCTCGGTGGGGGCATTGGACTGGTGGTGGTCGATACTCAGCCCGCATTTCGGATGACGTGGCAGGTCGCAAACTGCTGTATGCCTGTCCATGCAATCGTCCAGAAGACCAGCACGCAGCTCCCCTGGATGGCCAAAAACAACCTCGGCTTCGGGCCACCAACGCCTCAAAATGGCCCCTGTGACCACGCCATCGAGGTCACTGTCTGTGACAATCCTGCGGATATCCAGAGACAGTGACTCACTGACCATCTCAGCAACAACCCCAGCCACCCCCACATTGTGCTTTCTGTCTGTGAGTTTGAGAAATTCATTGCCTCAGAATAGTGTTCACGGTGGCAATTGAGATATGCATGTCCGTTATGCGCACCATATGGAGACTTCCTGCGGCTTCATCCTACTCAATTACGACAGCGTACTCCTACTGCAGTACCCGCAGGGCCACTGGAGCTTCCCGAAGGGGCACGTCGAGGAGGGAGAGATCGATCACCACATCACAGCTTCGCGCGAACTTGCCGAGGAGACCGGGATAGTCGATATCAGCATTGACGAACACTGGACGACTCGGACCCAGTACACTTTTCGGAGGAAGGGAAGGATGGTACCAAAGCAAGTATACTGGTACATCGCCGAGACCAGTGAACTCAACGTAACCCTATCTCACGAGCACACCAACTACATGTGGCTTGACTTCGATGAAGCCGAGACACAACTGACGTTCGAGCAGGAGAAGGATATCCTACGATCTGCTAGAGAGCACCTGAGTCAGGGTGAAAAAGTGAACTGATTTCAGTATCCACTTATTCTCCAAATCTCGAAATATAAATCAATCTTCGCGCTTGCCAAGGGGAGTCCAGAGAACCTCTTCCTCACCAGTCATTCTGGTGATCCATCTTCCGAGCACGAACATCCAGTCTGACAGTCTGTTTAGGTAGGAGATTACTTCGTCACGAACTGCAGCATCACCATCTATATCACGCATCGAACAGGCATGTCTCTCAGCCCGGCGCGCAACGGTTCTAGCTACATGTAGCGTTGCTACGGGAGGTGTTCCAGTGGGCATTATGAAAGACTCTAGAGGGTCTAGATTTTCAAGCCAAGAATCCATCTCGGTGACCAAGCGTTCGCCAGCATCTGAGCCGATGATAACCATCTGCTCAGGCAGCTTTCCCGGCGTGCACGAACACTCTCCGCCTATGTCGAATAGCTCCTGTTGGACCCGACCCATGGCCTCGTCAGCGGAGTTCCGAGAATCAATCGAGATGCCCGGCATGCGGTTGAGTTCCATCCTCACTACCCCGACCTGCGAGTTGACCTCGTCTATCGTCCCGTACAGCCTGACTCGGGGATGCTCCTTGCCTACCTCGGTGCCATCCAACAGACGGGTTCGACCACCGTCACCGGCTCCAGTGTGGACCTTGGTAATCCTAACCATGCTGTTCTCCGATTCGGCTATGTGCTATCAATCGTCCCGAATCGTCGCTGACTGGATTTGACTCAGAGCATCCTCAAGCGCTTCAACCCATGACTGGTCCACCGACTCCCAACCACCAGCCTTCTCAAGTTCGACGAGATGCTCTTGCTCGGCCTCAGTATCACCCGCATGACGGTGAATTAGAACGAGCGCGGCATGACTCATTGTATTTATCCACGGGTCCTCCATATCCCACGAACGCTCGAAGTGAGCGACCGCTCCATTCGGACCATGAATCAGACCACGTCGGACTTGTCTAAGTCCGGATTTTGACCAGGAAATTCCCTGTACTCCGACCACGAGACCTCTGAATGCTAAGTATATCTCCAGCATGACGAGCAGCGAGGCGACAGAGAAAGAGCCTATTTGCTCGGCCTGACCCATCCCCGCCCATCGGTCCACCATCAGACTGGTCGCACCCATACACAGAAGGATGCCACCGAAGGGTGCAACTATCACATCGTTTCGCAGCATCGACATCTGAATCACCCCTATGACCACGGCAGCCCCTCCAATGACTGTGGCTACCACAGCCGGCACCGACTCACCAGTATCCCTAGGAGCAGTGGTGGACAACCAGAGGATAGCACCCGTCACAAGCAGTACTAGGGCGAACCTGCCACTTATCTCAGGGAAAGGTTGGTGCCGGGAGTAATTGAGCACTACGAGACCGAGGCCAACGAACAAAGCAATCCAGAACAGCATGAATCACTCCTCCAAGGACTCTTCACGCCACCCAGGGTTCCAGAACTCCTCGTTGTCCAGCCACTCCAGCCAAGTCCCAGCATCTGCTTGGAGCAGCTTGTAGGCCCTACGCTCAAGTCCATCCAGTAGCGAGGAGTCTACCTCCTCTCTGTCACGGGCCTCGTTCCACTCGGCCTGCATCACGCTGACTTGACGCTGACCTTCCTCGTGATTGTCGTAGCAGCGCTCACAGATCTCCCTAAGGTCCTGGATCCACATCCTGGTCCCTCGCATGTGAGGCTCTTCTTCGAGAACCTTCTCCTTGCGCTTGAACGGCCACCATCCCATCTCTATCGATACTTCCGCCACAGCCGACTTTCTTGATGCTTTGCGAACCGCTCAAGTCGCAGACCGGACCCGAAGTGGCATGGGCCGCATAGTCGTGCACCTCCACGGCGCAGCGAAGAACACCTCTCATAGAGCATCAATTTCGGACTACTCAGCAAGACTGAGAGGCGAGGGTGTGAGGATTATTGAGCACAGCGACAGGACTACCGCACAGGACTACTTGGAAGAGATACTCAGAGGCGCAGAAAACAGATCTTTGTTACTCCTGCAGGAGAGCGGTGAGATGCACGACAGCGAGACCTTTGCTTCGACTTTCGGACGCTGGCGACTGGCACGAGAGGAGACCCATCTGGTAGTTGGTCCCGCTGATGGATTCGGCGATGCTGGGACGAACCACAAGGCGATATCTCTGGGCCCCTTGACCATGCAGCACGAGCTCGCTGCCGTAGTGCTGCTGGAGCAACTCTACCGAGCCACCACCATCCTCGGAGGGAGCCCGTATCATAGGAGCTAACCCCAATCGTAATTTTCGAAACGTCAGAATAGGACTGGCATGGACTGTGATACCGAACATACTCCGGTGATACGCACGCGCACATGCGAGGGGTTCTGTTGATAAGCAGGCCGAATTTGACGGAGCACTTCGGGGTCGAAAGATGGACGAGAGCAAAGTAACGATTGGCGACAGAAAGAGGAGGAACTCCGCGATAGCAATGGTGATGCTAATGTTGCTGAGTTCACAGATGTACAACTTACAAAACTTCGAGGATGAAGATCCAGAGGAGTCCGTCTGGGGTGCTGTTCCACACAGAACTGCGTACCAGCAGATGAATCAGGCCTCCGGTCCGATGTCAGGCGACAGTCAGGGGCAGCCAGCAACCGAGTTCTCCTTTGACCAAGTGAGTTTCACCGACCCGTCGTACCATGACCCCGCATCGTTCTACGGCCAGGTGTCAAACCCGGCAGCCCTCAACCTTGATGCTGGCTACGGCTTCTTCCTTGAGGAGACACAGACTGAGGACCACGACAACGACGGTATCGATGACCTGCACGACCTTGATGACGACAACGACGGAATTGTTGACCTAATCGAGCGCTTTGACGGATGCTACGGCACCGATCCCTTCGACCACGACAACGACGGCACCCTAGACGAATTCGACTGGGATGACGACAACGATGGCATCCTCGAGGGACCTATTGACTACTCTCAGGGAGCCGATCCTAGGAACGTCAGCGCTGACCGCTTTGTAGACCCCGATACAGTTCACCCTTGGACCGGAACCCCCGTAGGAATCGGCTACCGAGTTGACCAGAACCCGATGGACCACGACAACGATGGTATTACCGATGATGACACCGACGGCACCGGTCCAGACTCTTTTGACGAAGACGATGACAACGATGGCCGCATTGACCAGTTTAAGTGGCCGTGCGATTTTGATGGCGACGGTTTCCAGGACTACTTCGACCTCGATGACGACGGCGATGGCGTGCTGGACCTCTGGGACGAGCACCCATGGGACAGCACAATGACCAACAATGTGACTTCTACTGCTCCACTATGGGACGAAGCCGAGGTGTGGACAGCAGGCGCTACCACTCACAACGTGAACATCATCAGCACAGGATATACGCCTACTAATCTGAACATCAAGGCCGGCGACACTGTGGTCTGGACCAACACCGACACCACTGATCACACCGTCACCCATGATGGCCCCGCCTTCGACAGTATGATGATTTCACCCGGTGCCTCATGGAGTTTCATCTTCACCACCGCAGGGACCTACAACTACTCCTGCATGCTTCACCCGTTGATGACCGGGACTGTCACCGTAGCCTCCTCGGGAACTACTACCAACACCTATTCTAGTTTCGTAGGAGGTGTCGATTACGTGCAGCGCGAGCTCCTTTGGCATCCTAGGAATCAGACTTTCGATACGATTATCGATGGCGATCTGGATGGCGATGGAATTCCCAACTTCATCGATCCTGATAACGACAACGATGGCACTCCCGACTCTGCCGACACCGACGACGACAACGACGGCTTGATGGACATGTACGATGTCGACGATGACAACGACGGCATTCCGGATACATGCTATCAGGTCGACACCAATGGCGACGGTGTGGGAGACTATCCGGTGCCATACACCGTGATAGAGATACCCGGCATCGATTGCGAGCTGGACTACGATCGGGATCTCGATGATGACAGGTACCGACCGATAGACCAGGACTACGATTTGGTATGGGACTGGCTTGATGAGGACATGGGAGGTTCTGCACTGCCTGACAACCCCCTCGGCGGCCCTTCGATTAACCCCGACGACATCCCATTCGATCTCGACAACGACGGCATTCCCAATGAGGAAGACCCATTCATGATGTCGACCGACGATGAGGTTCAGACCTGGAACTGCCCCAGCCTCACCAACCCCAATCCGGTCAACTCGCACGAGAACTGCGTCCTGATGCGAAAATCGTACACCGGCAACAACGATTGGGACGGCGACGGCATCAACAACTGGGAGGACGTCGACGACGACAACGACGGAATCCTCGACTGGCTCGACATCGACGAGGACTGCGATTTCGACGACGACAATGACCTCCACCTGTTGAACGGCTCGATGTTCCGTGACGACGGCCCCAACCACCTCGACACCGATATCGATGGCGACGGACTGCCGAACGACACCGACTGGGACGACGACAACGACGGACTCTCTGACTACTACGACCCCGATGACGGCAACTGTGGTATCGTCGACTCCGATCAGACAGACCCGTTCAACAGCCAATACTACTCACACAGCGATGGCGACCCGATAGACGGCTCCGACGACGGTGACATCTACTCCCACGATGTCGCCCACTTCTTCTACTGGAACCAGACCTGGATGTTCAA
>Ga0207990_1000022_pt1 | contig 90355 bp, 86 predicted proteins | sample ETNtaG_8_FD_185780 | JGI IMG/M metagenome (GOLD analysis project Ga0207990, IMG submission 185780) | Marine microbial and viral communities from oxygen minimum zone, Eastern Pacific Ocean - ETNP201406SV75 (SPAdes) (version 2) | ecosystem: Environmental > Aquatic > Marine > Oceanic ...
GGCTGTAAGTATATGTACATAGCCGAAGTTCTGGCAGTGGAGTGCCGGGAGTAACTCACCTAGTCTCTCCATCAAATTCCCAAAGCAAACTGGTCTTCCCCAGAAAAAGTGGTCCACCTTTGCAGTCGTGGTCTACGCGTTGTTTGTGTTCTATCGGCAATTTACCCGAAGATAGCATCGTCCTTGACTGTGTCCACATAGGTGGGCGTGTATGGAGGGTTATTGTTCTCGGGTCTGCACGAGGTATATCCAGTAACAGCGGAAATTGGTGTGCCGAAACTGCGCTAAATTCTGAGAACTAAGGACTAATCAGGAAACTTTGCGTGGAGTTGGTCCCTGATTATTAAAGGGTTCGAGGCCTATCTAACAAAGCCCTCTGCCTTCACACGGCAGGGGTCATTGGTTCAATCCTAGTCGCGCCAACCATTTTCCGTTACATTTAAACAATCTTGTTTTTCAGAGGTCCTGCACAAAATAGGATGTCGGCTTGATGAGTAATGATCGTTTAGGATCTAGTAACATGGACTACCGCTATCATGACTCCCCGCTTGGTCCGATCCTTTTCGTTGGCGAAGGACATCAGCTTCGGTCTTTGACTCTGCCGACGCAACGCCCCGATGACTGGCCACTACCCGGCTGGCGATCCACTACGACCGGGTTTGCTGACTGCATCGCTCAGCTCGATGAATATTTCGAAGGCAGACGGTATTCTTTCTCACTTGATCTGGCGCCCCAAGGTACGCCGTTCCAGTGTCAGGTGTGGGATGCACTCCTTCAAATTCCCTACGGCGAAACCAGGAGTTATCAGGATATCGCGGCGGCTATAGGTAAGCCAAAGGCTGTTCGCGCCGTCGGTGGATCCAATGCACGCAACCCAATTGCAATTGTGATCCCGTGCCACCGCGTAATCGGCGCCAATGGGAAACTGACGGGATACGCTGGCGGTTTGCAATACAAGCGCGCCCTGCTTGACCTCGAGGACAATTAACGCCGCATCGAATCGGACTCAGGCGAAGGCACGATCCGTCATTTCGCCACAATCGGCTTTTCTTCGGTTGTTTACTGGGAACCTTCAGCCCTTGACGCCGCCACAGCCGTTCAACACGCTTGGCATTGACCTGCCAGAGGGCATCTCTCAGCAGGGCCGCAATCCGGCGATAACCATAGCGCCCATACTGGCGGGCCAGTTCGATCATGTCCGCCACCAGCCGATCTTATCTGCCGGCCCCTTGGGGCGTATCGCTAGGTCGATCGATGCTGGCCCAGTACCCGGCAGATACGGCGTTCAGATACGGCCAGATGTTCACGAACATGATTGATGCACTTGCGACGACGTGCGGGGCTCAGAAGTTTCCCCGGGCAGCCTGGGCCAGGATCAGCTTATCCAATGTGAGATCAGATACCGCACGGCGTAACCGTTCGTTTTCCTTCTGAAGACGCTTCAGGTCCCTCAGTTGATCCGTCCCATACTCCCATAGTGCTTGCGCCAGCGGTAGTAGGTCTGCTCGGTGATGCCGACTTCCCGGATCACATCGATCCTGGTCATCTCCTGCCCGACCAGTACTTCAACCTGGCGCAACTTGGAGACAATCTCTTCGGGTTTATGTCGCTTGGTACTCATTATCAGTCCTCCCAGAACTATCATAACGGGTGGACCAATTTAGTGGGTGAGGGTCATCACGCCACGTTACTCATATAAGGGGTTCTCGGTTGACGGCACCTCGACACCGTCTCCTACCGGTCCCGTCAGCGACGTCGGGAACCGCCCCGGCTAGATTTCGGCAATAAGGCCCCGGTGCTAGCGCTGGCAGCCGGGCACTGAGATCGCGCGGGGCAAAGGCGACGTCGGTGGTGCCGTCAATATCGGAGGCCTTCAGGCGATGGCGCAGTGACCGATGTGGTCCAGAGCTTGCTTGGCGCAGGCATTTGTCGACATTGAATATTTCGTTTCATCCGGCGGTTTGGCCGGAAATACCGTGAACGTAGCGTTCTATTCAGGGATGCAGCAGATTGCCCAAAAGCTACATAGAGAGGACAAATTGCGCGAAACCGCATCAAGGGTGGGCTGGCACGGATATTGCTAATAAATCGGGTGACTTGACTAATTGGCGCTGCCCGGAGCGGTTTTGGAACTGCAAACACGTTTTCTTTTCGGAATTCGGACAATCTTGGGCTATGCCCCCCGTGTGAGGCAAAAAAAGAGCCTCCGGAAGGACCTCTGAACGCTCACACCGCTCAATCGAAAGTTGGCAAGGGTTCTTTCGCCCGCCTGATAGGGGGGCTGATCGTGCTTGCGTTTATTTACGTTTCCGGGATTGGCATGGCCTATGCCAAGGATGGTGCGATCTCCAAAGGTGACATTGAAGCCTTAAATGAGGCTCGCGATATTTATCACGCCAACTGCGCCATGTGCCACGGCTATGACGGTGTACCGATCTTGCCAGGCGCCCCGAATTTTGCCAGCGGCGAGAGGCTGGATAAGCCCGACCCGGAGCTATTGGCGTCGATTCGAGATGGGCGCGAAACAATGCCGCCCTGGGGCGATGTATTAAGTGACGGGGAACTGCTATCGGTGCTCACCTATACACGTTTGATCGGCGGTGACGAGCTGTTTCTCGAGCACTGCGAGCGCTGTCATGGTTCGAGCGTGCCACCACTTGTGGATGCCATCCCTAAGGGTCAAGAGAAATTGAGCAACTATGGCGGCCCGTGGCAACTGTGCAGTGGCGATGAGATAGAGGAAATGATGCAGCGCGAGGAGATCATTACTGTAATTCAGTTCTTACGTAGCGTGCCCGGGGCAGAGCTGAAAGGCATGCCAACCGAGGCCGGGGGGTGATTTCTATGTTTGATACGAATACTAGACGGCCTTTCTTCTATTGGTTGGCTTCCACCTGGCTGGTAAATCGGCAGAAGGCGGGCAGCCTGAAAAAGAACACAGTCCGCAGCATTATTGGTTGAGGCAATGGAGTATGGGTACTGAATCAGCATTGAACTTAGATGAGCAGGTGATCAGCCTCCCGCGGTACCAGCGTTTGTTACTGGCGGTGGATGCCTCTGATCACGCGAACCGCGCGACCCTTGAGGCTGCTGCCATCGCAACACTAGCCGGCGCGGATGTAACCGCCTGCCACGCGTACGCTGCGATGATGCATGACCGGCGGTTTCGGCAAATGGAAGGTGGCCTGCCGGAGCAATTCCGGGCAGAGCAGGAGTTGGAGCGCCAAAGAGATATTCATGACGATCTGATTACCCGTGGTCTGTCAATCATCACCGATTCCTATCTGGATCACGCGCAAAAAATCTGTCATGAAGCGAATATTGAATTTCACCGTTGCGCTCTTGAAGGGAAAAACTACCGGGCATTAACAGCCGAAACAAATAGCGGTAAATACGACCTTTTGGTGATGGGAGCTCGGGGGCTTGGTGCAATCCCGGGCGGGGGCCTTGGTTCGGTCTGCGCTCGGGTAGTGCGGCGCGCACAAATAGACACGCTGGTCATCAAGGATCCACAAGCGAATCTCGCAAATGGGCCGATCGTAGTTGGAGTAGATGGCTCGCCACGCGCTTGGGGTGGCTTGATCACCGCTATAACGCTGGCCCGCCACTGGCAGAGTCCACTACATATAGTAGCGGCTTTCGACCCGTATTATCACTACGTAGCGTTCAATCGAATTGCAGATGTGCTGTCGGAGGAGGCCGGCAAGGTGTTCCGCTTCCAGGAGCAGGAAAAACTGCACGAAGAGATCATCGACTCGGGGTTGGCCAAAATTTACCAGGGCCATCTGACGATAGCAGAAAGCATCGCCAAGCAGTGCGCTACCGAAGTGGTGACTGAATTACTCGACGGTAAACCCCACGACGCCATTCAAAAGTACATCGACAAGGTAAAGCCCGCATTACTGGTGTTAGGCAAACTCGGCGTCCATGCCGATCCGGAGCTGGATATCGGAGGCAACACAGAACACCTAGTGAATGATGTCGATTGTGCAGTGCTGATAAGTCAGCGTGAATATCTTCCGGCGGTAGATACGGTTGCCGATATCACCACTTCTTGGACCGTGGAAGCCACAGAAAGCATTAAACGCGTACCCCAGTTCGCCCAGGCGATGGCTCGAACCGCGATCTTGCGCGAAGCTGAAAAACACGGCCATACCGTCGTTACAGCCGGCATGGTGGAAGAAGTCACTGCGACACTGTGCCCTGCGCACGCGACTAAGGCTCTCAAAGAGATTGTCGAGGCAGACGACCGTGGTGAATTAATGAGCAGCGCTCCCATTGGCCCGATGCCGTGGTCGGATGCAGCAGTCGAACTTCTTGAGCGAATTCCAGAAAAGAGCGAAAAAAAGAACATCCGAGCTCGTGCACAAAAGAAGGCGCGAAGCGAAAAGTCGACCGTCGTGCTGCCGGCACATGTTGCGGGTTTTGTTAACGAGGAGTTTCAGCCTCCGCAAACCAAAGCGAAAGCCTGGCAGGCGGCAGCTCTTGCCCGGCTTGCTCAGGTACCTGCTGGCTTCATGCGTGAAGCCTGCCGTAAACAGGCAGAGCAGTATGCCCTCGAGCACGGGGTTGACGAAATCACACCCGCGGTCATTGAGACTGCCCTCACATCAGGCCACGTATTGATGGCCAGCGCCGCCGCGCATGCCGGGGGCGGCAAATGTCCTTTTGGCCATGATCGTAACGCCGGATCCGAGGTAAGCGCTGTGAGCCAAGGGTTCAGCCTCAGCTGGAGCGAGTCGGCACTGGCCAGATTGGAGAAAGTGCCAGCAGGATTCATGCGTGACCTTACCCGCAAACGTATTGAAGCCTTTGCCATAAAGCACGATCAGGAACGGGTTACCGATGAGTTAATTGAACAAAAGTACCTTGAGTGGAAAACCGGATCGGCGAAACAGACCAGTAGCATGCGCTGGTGTGCTAACGCACAAATAACGATAGGGAAAATCCCGGAATTTGTCCGCGGCATGGTGATTACAGAGATGGAGCGCTGCGCCCGCGACATGGGTTTGACTGAAGTCACAACAGACGTATTGCGTCACGCCCGTGGTGTATGGGCTGACAAAGGAGCATTCCACAGCGACGTTAATCGATCACAGTACGTAATCGGGCAGGCGCCACCGGAGAGCACCTAAGTAGTTCCCGGGATAATAATAATGAACGAACTGTCGCTCCTGGCCATCAACCTTACCCGCCGCTGCAACCTGGCCTGCCCGCATTGTTATCTCGATGCCGATTCGTTGAATGAGACCAATAAAGAGGAGTTGGGTACCTATGAGGCCTGCGATTTGCTCGCACAAGTGGCGAAGATGGGTTATTCCACCATGGTGGTGTTGACCGGGGGCGAGCCCTTGGTGCGACAAGATCTGGAGCAAATAGCGCGATACGGTGTCGATCTTGGCTTGCCCATAGTTGTGGGCACAAACGGTGTGATGCTAAACCGAAAGCGGGTTCGCAGTCTCAAGGCCGCTGGGGTTAGTGGGCTCGGGATTAGCCTTGATTCCCTGGATCCTAGCTGCCATGACCGTTTTCGCGGTCTACCCGGAGCGTGGCATAAAACCATGGCTGGGATAGATCATTGCCGCCGCGAGGGGCTGGATTTCCAACTGCATTTCACGGTGACAACTGAAAATGCCCATGAGCTCGCCGAAGTTGCGCAATTTGCAGCGAGCAGCGGTGCTCGGGTTTTGAATGTGTTCTTTGTCATTTGTACTGGGCGTGGAGCAACGCATAACCAGTTAAGTCTGCAACGTCATGAGGAGATTCTTGAAGAACTGGTAACGCTGCAGCGACAACATCCACAATGCATCGTGCGTCCCCGGTGCGCACCGCAGTTTAAACGGGTGTCACTGGGGCAGAAATCGGCCTCGGCGATCAATCTGATCAGTGGCCGCGAGGGGGATGGTTGTATAGCCGGCCTCCATTATTGCCGAGTGACCAGTACCGGTGATGTTACACCTTGCCCGTATTTGTCAGAGTCAATCGGTAACGTGCGTAACACACAAATCGCTGATCTTTGGAACGATGCACCGGCGTTCAAAACTTTGCGTGAGGGAACCCTGAGTGGCAAGTGCGGAGTGTGTGAGTTTCGCGAACTGTGCGGCGGTTGTCGAGCGGCAGCCGTTGCAGCTGGTGGCGCGTTGATGGATCAGGACCCCGGTTGCGTCTACCAGCCCATGGGCGGGGGCACCATCGTGCCATTGCTGGCAGGAGCCAACAGCACAATTTCCTGGACCCCGGCCGCGCAATCGCGCCTCGCCCGGGTGCCAGCATCATTGCAAAAAATGCTGCGCAAGCGGGCCGAAGTGTTTGCCAGGGAGAAAGGCCATAGTGCGGTGACTGTTGAGCACCTTAAAACCATGGCGGCGCGCCGCTTCGGCCCGGCCGGTCCACCAAGGAATAGCGGATGAATCGGCAGCCTGATCCGCTTGATGTGCTGGTTATCGGTGGCGGAGCCTCTGGTCTTGCAGCAGCCTGGCACTTGCTCCGCTACGGTTTAGAAGTGGAATTGTGGGAAAGCCAGCGACAGGCCGGCGGCAAGATTCGGTCTAGAGTGGATAAGGGTTGGCTGACCGAAACCGGCGCTAGTTGGTTGATGGATCCAGCGGGAGACATTGCCCCGGTATTAGAGGGGGTTGGGCTAGGGCCGCTTTTGGTCCGTAAGCAACCGGATGCTGCCCGTTACCTGCTACGCGACGGTGCCTTGCAAAATGTTCCCTCTACAGTGGCCGGGATGCTGGGTTCCGGCTTGTTTAGTGTTGCCGGGCGTTTACGTTTAGCAACCGAGCCGTTGCGGCTGTCCAAAGCTCGGCCAGCCGAGACAGTCAGCGATTTCGTGGTGCGGCGTTTCGGGCGGGAGGTGCTCCAGTATGGTATTGAGCCCTACGTGGCCGGTTCACTGGCATCCGATGTGAAACGAGCTGAAGCCAAAGCCACATTGCCTCGTCTGACCGCATTGGAAGAGCGTTTTGGCAGCATCACGGCCGGCGTGTTATGCCGACGTCTGCTTGGAAATCGCAAACCTGCCGCGCCCGAGGCTGCTAGTTTTGTAGGCGGCATGCAGAGTCTTATCGACTCTTTGGGCGTTAATGTGCGTCCAGTGCTTGGGAGAAGTGCAGTATCGATCAGTCGTGCCGGGTCCTGCTGGCGGGTAGTGGCGAGCGATGGCAGCATGGCGACAGCTCGGCACCTGGTGCTTGCAACACCGGCCCCTGAAACAGCGGCACTGCTGCGAAACACAAATCAGAATCTTGCACACCTTGTCGCTGGGATTGCTTATGCCCCGGTAATGGTGGTGCACCTGGGAGTTAGTCGCGATGCCGTGCAGCACCCGTTGGATGGCACTGGTTTCCTGGTGCCGAGGTGCGAAAATCGGCTGGTCAACGGCTGTCTCTGGCCAGCGAGCGTTTTCTCCGACCGCGCCCCGGCAGGCCATGTGTTGTTGAGTTGTTATCTCGGCGGTGCCCGCCATCCGCATGCGTTGCGCGATGACGATGACAATGCGATCGCTAAGGTGTTATCAGATCTTGAGCCACTGCTTGGATTGCGCGCTGACCCGGTGATGACCCGGGTCGATCGCCACCCTCAAGCACTGCCGCTGTATTTTGGCGCTTACTCTGAAAGACTGAGGTCAATTGGGCACCAATTGAAGAAATTACCAGGCATTCATTTGGCTTCAGCTTATGCCGGTGGAGTCTCGGTACGGGATCGACTGGTCCAAGCGGATGTGGTTGCCAAGAAGATCTCCACCGAATTGCAGGGATCTGAGGTCACTCGTCTGGCGCCAACGACTCCCGCAAAAGAATTGCCGGGTACGGCGGTCACAGGCACCGGGGCAGTTACACAAACTTTGTAATCAACGGAGAAATATCTCATGCGCCCATACAATTTTCTAGGTCGGATGGCAATGGCGGTTTGTCTGTCAGTAGCGCTCCCTTCTGTAGGGATCGCGGCCAAGAAGTACACAGAAATCGATGTCGTTGATGGCGGCAGCATTGCTGGCCGGGTGACTTTCGAGGGCGAACTGCCAATTGATGCGATTGACAAGATTTCTATTACAAAGAATATCGACGTCTGCGATGACGAAGGGACCGGTTACCGCGAGGTAGTCTGGGTGGATGTTAAAGATGGAGCGCTTCGTGGGATGTTCGTCTTTATCGACAAGATTGCCGAAGGAAAAAAGTGGGCGCCGCCAGAAGGGGGTAACTACATGGTGCTTCAGGAAGGGTGCCGTTTTCGCCCCTGGCTGCAGGTAGTTAAGCCCGGCAAGATTGTTATACGGCACGCCGACCCGGACTCGGTACTACATAACATTAATACCCGGGAGATGATCAATATAGAGAAGGGCAAGATAGTAAAGCGAACCATGTTCAACTTCGGCCAGCCTGAACCCGGCGATATCGTTAAGAAATTGAAGCCCAGGCGCTCTGCTCATATCAGTTTGAACTGTGAAGCGCATAACTTCATGTTCGGTTTCATGATGGCGCCCAAACACCCATATGCCGTGGTGGTTGGGGATGACGGTTCGTATTCTATCGACGACGTACCACCAGGTGACTATACGTTAAAGGCTTGGCACCCACGATTTGGTATTCAAAAAACCAAGCTTACCGTACCGGCCAAAGGTCAAGTGGAAGCGGACTTCACCTTTTCCAGTCCGCAATAACGACCTATTCGAGAGCGGACCATCATCAGTGCAGTTAAATCTTTCAGCCGACCTGCCAATGCGTGATACAGGCTAATCGGTTTCGATGGATCGTGAAAAATCTGAAGCAGCTATACAAGTGACGAACATGCAAACTGAATATCGTTCATCGCGCAGCAACTACTGGCTCGTGTTGGGCGTGCTACTGACTTTGTTTTCGCCTGAGGTGCTGGCGCTGGAGGCTAACGAGTACCGCCAGTTCCTGGGGATCGATTCGCGTCGGCTGGTCTGGTTTCTTGCTCAGATGCACCTCTTTTTCGGGGCTTTCGTGCTGGGCGTGCCGTTGTTCGCGGTGATCGTCGAGATCGTTGGCTGGCGCAACCGCGATCCCAAGCTGGACAAACTGGCTTACGAGTTCACCAGTTTGTTAAGCGTGGCCTATGCGACCACGGCCGCGCTGGGGGGGCTGCTCGCGTTTGCGCTGTTTACCCTGTATCCCACCTTCATGGGCTATATGGCTGGCTTATTCAAGGACATCATGTTTTTGTACGCCCTGCTGTTCTTCGCCGAAACATTCTTTTTGTACCTGTATTACTACGGCTGGAACTGGCTGCAGGGCGGCCTGGAATTTTCCCGTAACCTGCAATGGCTGTTCAAGGGGCTCGGGGTAGCCATTATCCTGGCCGGCGCGGTATTCCTGTTTGGCGGTTTTGGCCTGGAGATGCGCGGTGATACGCGTTCGTTCATTGCTCTTTTGTATATCTTGCCGTTGGGGGTGGGACTACTGATCTTGAGAGATCTTAAAAGTTCCCATATCTTCATCGGCATCCTGCTCAATATTGCAGGTACCGCCATCATGCAACTGGCCAACAGTTGGGCCGGCTTCATGATGAGCCCGGCCGGGGTCGATGAAGAAGGCGAACTCATCGGCACACTCTGGCAGGTGTTTGAAAACATACTTGCCACCCCGGTTGCAATCCACCGGATGCTGGGTAATCTGGCCTTCGGCGGCCTGGTCGCGGGCGCGTACGCGGCAGTCAAGTTCATCGGCGCCAGAACTCCCGCTGAACGGGCCCACTACGACTGGATGGGCTACATTGCCAACTTCGTCGCCATCTGCGGCCTAATCCCGTTGCCCTTCGCCGGCTACTACCTAGGCCGCGAGGTCTATTCCACCAGTGCGGTCATGGGCAACAACATGATGGGCGGTGATTTCTCCTGGACTTTCATCATCCAGGCTATGTTGGTCGGCTCGCTGTTCCTGATCAGCAATTACTACCTGTGGAGCGGGATGACCCGAATTCCGGGGTCAGAACGCTATTACAAGTACATCAAGTTCATTCTCGGGGCGCTGATCATCTCTTTTGCGATCTGGCTCACCCCGCACAACCTGCCACTCACCAGCCAGGAAGTGGGCGATATGGGGGGCAGCCAGTATCACCCGACTCTCAAGTTCATGGGTCTGATGCCGGCCAAGAACGCGGTGGTCAACTTGATCATATTGTCCACCTTTTTCAGCTTTCTACTCTACCGTCGTGGCAATAAGAGCGACGTAGTGCCGATCAGCCAACAGGGCAGGCTGCCAAAGGTGGTGATCTCGTTGGCTGGTTTGGTCGCGGTGGCCATTGTTGGCCAGTATGCGATGGGGATGCTGAACCTGGACCCTGCTGAACTCGATCTACCGGCTGATCGAGCACACTACTTTCGTACCGTTGGCTATCTGCTCATCTTTGAATGTGTTATGGCCGTGCTCGCCGTCATCCTGGCATTGAAGGATCGAGGCAAACTGGCCCAGGGCCTGTACATGACGGTAACCGCCTTAAGCGTGGTGCTGTTTCTGGGAGTCTACGGTTTCGTGGTGATGGAAAAAGCATCGCCCTTCCTGCGCAACATCGCGGTCTCACAGTTTCTGCAGCTGATCAGCTGCATCATTTTGGTAACCGCTATTGACCTTTACCTATTTCGCGGCGCTAAAGAACTGGGCAAACTGCAGTGGGGCAAGATGACGGTGCGCAGTCAGTATGCTTTGCTGCTGCTGACTTTCGTCATCACAATGAATATGGGTTTGATGGGTTTCATCCGTTCTGGACTGCGTGGCGACTGGCACATCTTCGGCGTGATGCGTGATACCTCGCCCTGGTCCTACACCCCAAGCAACTACACCATGACCGAGATGGTGAGCCTGGCGGTATTGGTATTTATGGTAGGGGTTGCTTTTATGTTCTGGCTGGGCGGTATTGCCGCACAGAATAAAGCGCCTCCAAGCGTACCAGGGACAGAACCGGGCCAGCTAACAGATGAAGCTGGCTCCCAGCCAGCCTCGCGGACAGGAGACTGAAGCGGTGCGTTCCAGTGCCATTTTGCGCGTGTTTGTTTTCATGCTGGTTGTGCTCGCCGCCTATCTGTGGGTAGGGCAAGCCATCACTGCGATGACTGGTGGTGAGCGAAAGGCGGCCAGCGTGGTCGAGGTCACACCGGAAGGTGGTGAGGCCATATTCTGGGGCAAGGGCAGGTGTTTCACCTGCCACAGCCTTGGTGGTGAGGGCAGTGCCGTGCGCTGTCCCAATCTCGGCCAGTTCGGCGAAAAATTCCCGCTGGCTATCGGTGCTCGGGCGGAACAACGGGCCAAGGAGCGATCCGACGAAACCGGAACCCATTACAGCAGCACTGATTACCTTGTGGAGAGTTTGGCCAGGCCGGACGCCTACTTGGTAGAGGGCTACAAGAACGAGATGGCGATTGTCTATGCACCGCCAATCTCGTTGAATCTAACCGAAATCAAGGCGGTGATCGCCTACTTGCAGAGCCAGGGAGGGGATCTGGATCTCGAGGGCATCGAGAATCCCGGTGAGTTGGCACAGACCTACTACGCTCGAATCGCTGCGGCCAGTGCTGCCGGGGGTGGCGATCCCGGCAACGGCGAGGAGATGTTTGTCGATACTTGTTCTGACTGCCATACCATCCAGGGGGAGGGTGGCGAGGTAGGCCCGGACTTGTCCAGCATAGGCAATAAGGGTCTTAAGTTCATTTCCGAATCCATTCTTCGGCCGGCGCGCAAAATTACCAAGGGCTACGAAACCTGGGTAGTCGTAACTGAGTCAGACGAGCGCAAGCACGTTGGCCTGAAGACTGAGGAAACATCCACTGAGGTAGAAATCACCAAAGCCACCGGTGAGGTGGCGACGATTGCCAGGGACGACATACGCGAAATCGAGCAGGATGAGGGTGCCAGTGTCATGCCGGATGACCTGACTGAGATGCTTACGGTAAAGGATTTCCAGGATGTGCTGGCCTATCTGATGATGCAAAAGGGTGAAGACGGCGCTGAGGCTGAGACGGGAAAATGAAAAAACCAAGAACTATGCGCTTCTGGTCGGTCGTGCTCACATTGCTGTTGGTATATGCCTTGGTCAAATGGGGTATCCCGACTGTTTCGCGGGAGATCACAGAGCTGCCGTTTCCGCTGACAGTACCGGGCACGTTAATGTTTATTTACATGCTATTGACGGTGGTCGCACTGTTTCTACTTGTCACTTTTTCCGATGAACACTTGGAGGAATTTCTCTACCCGATTCGGCGTTTCCTGCGTGGTGAATACGGCAAGGTTACCCGGGCTGCTGGTTTGGTGCTGGTGCCAGCGTTGGTCGGTTGGCAGGTGTACGACGTAACCATACCCAAAGTGCAACAGCCCTCGTCACTGCGTATTCAGCATCCTTCGTCGAATTTTCCCAAAAAGAACGAGGCTCTGAAGAACCCGTTTTCGGCGGCAACCGATGACGAGGTCGATGGGTTTATTGAACAGGCCCAGGCCAATCAAGTCAGTTTCATTCCCCAGGTGCAGGCGGATCTCGATAGTTGGGCGGAGTACATCGAGCCTGACCACATGCTTGAGGCTATAACCACTGCGCCGATGCACACGTTCTTACAGGAACTGGCAGCGGGTAACGTAAGCCGCGACACAGCCCGTGCAGCACTGATTGAAAAGCACCTATTTGAAGGGCGGGCGCTTTATTCGATGAACTGTCGGCCCTGTCATGGCGACAGTGTTGCCGGCGACGGGCCGATGGCCGATGGTTTCAAGTTGCGGCCGATCAACTTTACCGATAACGGCACCATTGAAACCATCGTCGAGGGTTATACCTTCTGGCGGGTTAGCAACGGTGGCCCGGGGCTGCCAACCGAGGCAACCCCGTGGGACTCGGCGATGCCGGTGTGGAAGCTCAACCTTACTGAAGAGGAGCGCTGGAAGATCATATTGGCCGAGTACGACCTGGCACAGAAGACTCCACGGATACCGGAGTCCCACTGATGATAAATCGTTTTACCGCATTGATTACCGTATTGCTGCTGGGTTGGGGCGGCATGGCCTTTGCTGCGGCGAACCCGAGTGGACCACGGCCGGCAGCCACCGATCAGACTCTGGCCGAGGGGACGGAAATCTACCTGCAGCGCTGCAGCTTTTGCCACGGTCTCCTTGGTGACGGCAATGGCCCTGCAGCGGACTACTTGGATCCCAGGCCGCGGGATTTCACGCTCGGCACCTTCAAGTTTCGTACTACGCAAAGCGGCGAATTGCCGCGGGACGAGGACCTGTTTCGCACCGTCAGCCGCGGCCTACCAGGCACCGCCATGCAGGCATTTGACAGCGACCTGATAAAGAATGGTTTGACGGAGAACGAGCGCTGGGCGGTGATTGACTATATCAAGACCTTCGCGTTCGAGTTTGAAGATCCGGAGCTCGATCCGGTCAAGAATGGCTTGGTGGTGGCGTTGCCAGCGGAGCGGCCCCCATTTAGCGAGTCGTTGGTCGCCAAAGGAAAAGAAGTATTTGAACATGCCAAGTGCTGGGAATGCCACGGCAAGCAGGGCCGCGGTGATGGACAGAAGTCATTCGACCGCACCGACGACTGGGGGTTTCCTATTCGTATCCGCAACGTAACTCACCCCTGGAAGATCAAGGGTGGCGCCGAGGCGGAAGATATTTACATGCGCTTTTCTACCGGCATAAATGGCACCCCAATGCCTTCGTTTGTCGATGCCTTGACCGAAGAGGAGCGCTGGGCGCTCGCTAACTTCATCAAGTCGTTGCAGCATCAACTCACCGATCATCAAGTCTTGAAGGCCAAGGAGATAGTTGCCGAGATTCCCGAGGACCCGGCGGATGCTGATTGGTTTGCGGCCGAGCCCATGGACGTGCGCCTGACTGGCCAGGTGATTGCCGCACCAAGATGGCAGAACCCCAGCATCGAGATGGTCACATTGCGGGCGCTATACAACACGACCGATATCGCGTTCCTGGTACAGTGGGACGACCCGTTTAAGGATGTTACCCACCAGAGTGAGTTGGAATTCGATGCGCAGGAGATATCCCGGATCGGTGCCTTCAACTCTTACGTTGCGGCCAACGATATGGTGCCGCGACAGTTATTGACTTTCACAGACGCAGTAACACTGCAGTTTCCAGCCAAATTACCGGAAGGCACTAAGAAACCGCACTTTTTCAGAGGTGAGTCCTCCAACCCGGTGCACCTGTGGCAATGGCAAGCACATCGGGCAGAGGCCGGGGATCGGGCAGTACAGGAGAGCAACGCCCGGGGCTGGAAACAGTCAGTCAAGCCACAGGCCGAGGAGCAGCAGCAGGTCATAGCTACCGCCAGTTGGGACAAGGGCCGTTGGAGCGTGATCATGCGCCGGCCGCTGTTGACCGATGACCGCAACGATATCCAGTTCATCAAAGGCCAGTTCATACCGTTGGCCCTGAACGCCTGGGACGGTTCCAACGGCGAACATGGCTTAGTTATGAGTCTGTCCACGTGGCACAGCGTGATCTTGGAAGCACCGGTGCCGCTGACAGTCTACCTATATACCTTGCTGGCGGTGCTGATCACCGGGGCATTGGGGGTCTGGCTGATGCGCAAGGAGCAGGCGCAGGCGGCGCAGGCGGTTTAGGGCTGATATCGAGCGTAGTCGTTACCTAGAGCAAGAGGGCAAGTAAAGATGAAGACACTAGCAAGTACATTTCTCGGCCTGATGCTGGTGGCAATGGCAACGGTCGTTGCCATTGCTCGGGCCGATGCGGCGGCGGGCAAAGAGGTGTTCCAAGGCAGCGACTGCCAGTCGTGCCACTACACCCAGGGGCCGGCCACTGAGAAGAGCATCGACGACCAACTGGCCAAAAAAGGTCCGGAACTGTGGTATGCCGGCAGTAAGTTCCAAGGGCCGTGGCTCCAGGCCTGGCTGCAGGATCCGCAACCGATCCGGCCGATGAAGTTCAATTCGGTGATGGAGCCTAATCCGGGTGGGCACCCGGCACTCAGCGCGGACCAGGCAGGTCCGGTTACCGATTACCTGATGAGCCTCACTTCTGACGCAGTCAAGGCCGGCACGGTCAAGGTCAAGAAGAAGAACCTTAAGGGGCGTTTGATTTTCATAAAAAAGATGCCGTGCAGCGGGTGTCACCAGTTTCCGACTAAGAAGAAGTTCTCGGGTGGACTGTCGGGGCCTTCCCTGGTTGGGGCCGGTCAGCGGCTTAATCCTGACTGGGTGTTGGCTTATCTGCAACAGCCGAAGGTATTCAAACCCGTCAAGATGATGCCGGTCTTTGTCGGACTTTTGAGCGACAAAGACATGAAGAACGTGGCCGCGCACGTCGCGACCTTTAAGTAATTGAGTAACTGGAGAGAGAAAATGTCCAGATTCTTTCTGATGGGACTATTGATGTTAATCCTGGGTCCGACAGCCACCGGTGTGGCGCAGGCGGCGGATGGCGAAAAACTATTCCAGTTCTACTGTGCCCAGTGTCACGGTACTGAAGGCAAGGGTGATGGCCCCAACGTCACCGGTGATTTCCCGGTTGATCCCAGGAATTTCACCGAAACTGCAGAGATGAACAAGTTGTCCGACGCAGACATCCGTAACGTAATCATCGACGGAGGGCCGATCGCAGACAAATCACCAATGATGCCACCGTGGGGTAAGACCCTGAACGACGACGAGGTCGAGGCACTGGTGCAGCATCTCCGTCAATTATGTAATTGCACCGGCAAGGCCGGATAGGGCTCGAGGGGTCGCGCATGAAAATCTGGAAAAAGCGTTTGGCAGACGTCGTGATCCTCTCCGGTATGGGTATCAATGCCGTCGTCATCGCATTGATCCTCTACTTTTACGTTCTGTAGGCAAGAGGAGGGAAGCTGTCCGTGCCGGAACTGGCAACTGCACCTGCCGTTAAGTCTACGGCGAGATTGCCCTGGGCGGGGCCGGCCCTGTTCATCAGCGTGGCGGTGGCCATATTGGTCTTTTTCTGGTGGTTTCTCGGTAGCGCTTCGGTTGGGCACGACAAAACTGGCTCAGCGGCTGATTCGGTGGCCGAGCGTATCCGGCCGGTTGGGCAGTTGTTGGTGGTTGCGTCCGAAGGCCAAAAGATCCCCGCGGAGTCGATCACAACCAACAGCGGGCTGCAAGGCCCGAACGGCGTGTTGCCGCCGCGCGGCGGCAACACGCCGTTCGGCGACGCCGAAGTTCAGGCGGCAGTCGACTACATGATGGCGCAGTTGCAATAAATGTGAATAGCCGATGACTGATAAGCCTGACCAAGAAAAAACTGGCCAGCTACTGGCGGAGACATGCAGATGATGAATAACGCACCACTGCTATTTGTTATCACCCTGGTTGCCTGCGTTTTGTTGTTCCTGGGGTTGGACATGGCGGTGATGAAACTCAACGGCCTGACCTTGTTATATCACCCGTGAAGGTTGATCACTTAGCCGAGGTGAATACATGCGCGGTTTGCTAACTCGCTGTGTTGCCCTACACCCGGGTTTTGCCCGATGGCGCTGGGCATTGTCAGGGCTGGTTGCACTGGCACTGGCAGCATTGGTGTTGGGTGCACCGGGCGAGGTGCAGGCAGGCGCCAGTGATAGTGCGGTTGAAGCAACTCAGCCCGTGGCCGGCAGTCTTGCCCCGGCAGTAATCGCACCACCAGAGTTAACCGCGGCGGACTACCCGAGTATCACCGGCGTCAACAGCCGGGTTACGGTATGGCTGGTTGCCCAGTTGCACCTGTGGTTTGCAGCATTCGTATTGGCTGTGCCGATTTTCGTTTTTATCATAGAGGCCATAGGCATGAGAACGCGCGACAAGCGTTACGATGACATGGCCTACGAATTCATTAAGATAAGCATCACCGCGTATTCGCTGACTGCGATTCTCGGTGGCCTACTGCTTTTCAGCCTGATCGTGCTTTACCCGCATTTGTTTTCTTACCTCAGCCGCGTTTTCGGTGAAAGCATGTTCTATTATGCGTTGCTGTTTTTTGCTGAAAGCGCAGCCTTGTACTTGTATTACTACGGCTGGCAGTGGTTACAGGGCGGTTTTCGCAAGTGGTTGCACCTGACACTGGGGCTGGTACTGAACGCAGTTGGCACCACGCTCATGTTTCTCGCCAACGGTTGGGTGACTTTCATGATGAGTCCGGCCGGGCTCGATCCAGCCGGGTTGTTTGCCGGGGACACTTGGGCGGCAATGCACAACTACCTGTGGAATCCGATTAACCTGCATCGCTTCATTGCCAATATTGCTTACGGTGGCTCGATCGTCGGCGCCTATGCTGCTTTCCGCTTTCTCAGTGCAACCCGGCCCGAGGAACGGGCGCACTATGACTGGATGGGCTACAACGCGAACTTCATTGCCATCCTGGCGCTACTGCCGCTGCCTTTTGCCGGCTATTATCTGGCGGCAGAGATTTATGCCTACAGCCAGCAGATGGGCATCACTCTGATGGGTGGCATTTTTGCCTGGCTATTCATCATCCAGGCGGTTCTGATCGGTACTCTGTTCCTGTCTGCAAATTACTACCTCTGGTGCGGCATGGGTCGCAGTGACGGTGCGGTTCGTTACAACCGTTACATCAAGTATCTGGCAATCGCCATCATTGGGAGTTTCCTGGTCTGGTTCACGCCGCACACGCTGGTCTTGACCAATGAGGAACTGAAAGCTCTGGGTGGGCCCTACCACAAGTACCTGGGTCCGCTGGGAATCATGCCGGCGAAAAATACGGCCGTCAACGTCATGATTCTTTTTACCGCGCTTAGTTTCCTTTTTTATCGCCGCTCAAACCGCATCGCTACGGTGGCCTGGGTCAAGGCTGGTAACGCCGCGCAACTGGCCCTGTACACGGCGGGCATTGCCAATCTGCTGTTTCTCGGCATCTACCACGGTTATTTCACCAATACTGTGTACAAGGTTGCGGCCTCGATTCCACAGGTCATGACGACGTTGATCATCATCGTGGTCAGTATCACGCTGGATTCGGTAATGTATCGTGGAGCTCGCGAGGTCGCGCCGCTTAACTGGGGCCGGGTGCCAAACCGCGCCCAATACGCACTGTTTCTGTTGGCGGTGGCATTTACCTGGTTGATGGGGTTGATGGGGTACATCCGCTCGGGAATCCGCCAGCACTGGCACGTGACCGACGTGTTCCGTGACGCTTCGCCGGATGCTTACACGCCGACGCTCGGCTATGCCGCCAACGTCGTTTCAATGGGCACGGTTTTGTTCATGGCCATGGTTATTTTCGTTTTTTGGCTGAGCCAGGTCAGCAGCCGAAAAACCCCCAATGCTGGGTTCTGGAAGGCCCACTGAGCGGCGATGAAGCACTTTTTCAAGGTTCTTGTTTTCAGTCTGCTGATGATCGGGTTCTTCGCCGGGTTTTCCAATTTTGGTATACCAGAGATCAAGCCGGCGCCGCCGCCGGTCCAGGAGCAACTGGACCTGGACGCAATCACGCCGGAGCGGTTCATCGCCCTGGGAGAAAAGTTGTTCAACGGCAAGGGTACTTGCACCCTGTGTCACAATGCCGTGGGTGGCCGCGCTCCGCTGCTTGACCAGACCGCAGCCATAGCTGCCGATCGACTGGTGGAAGCTCGTTACCAGGGCAGTGCGGGTGACGCACAGGGCTACCTGGTGGAGTCGCTGCTTGAACCCTCGGCCTATGTCGTTGCCGGATTCGGCAAGGCCGGCAGTGCTGACACGATCAGCCCGATGCCTAGCGTCACAGCCGGTAGTATCGGCTTGTCCGAAGTCGAGATCAGTGCCGTTGTCGCTTATCTGCAGGATCTTGCGGGTCTCGAGGTCACGGTGGATATCCCCAACACTGCCAAGGCCGAAGCGAGTGAGCCGGATACACAAGCCAAGGCAGCCCGGGTGGCGCTCGCCAGTGCCGAGGAGGTCATCACACGGTTTGCCTGCACTACCTGCCACAAGTTAGCGGGTGAAGGGGGGGAACTCGGGCCGGATCTCAGCCACATCGGTGCGACTCGGGACGCTGCTTATCTGCGTCGAGCAATTCTCGACCCGGCCGCCGACATTGCAGCTGGCTATCCACCAGTCATGCCGCCGACTTACGCGACAGAAATCTATGCCGGTGAGCTGGAGTTGCTGGTGCAGCACCTGGCAGCGCTGCAATGAGCAAGGTAACGAAAGGACTGGAAATTCCGCGATTACTGCAGGCAGCTCTGGTAATCGGCGGCATCTACCTGGCGTTCTGGGCGGTGTTTGATCTGCTGCTGGGGCAGCCGATTCCCCGAAGCCTGATGGGCATGTACATGTTTTTCGTAGTAGCCGGGGTATTCATGGTCTTTACGGCCACTGAACAGAGTACCCGGGAACTGGTTGGGCCGATCCGGGCATTGGTGGAGGACCCATCCAGGCGGGCGCTGCGCAACGTGGTCTTTGCGGTGGTGCCGGGGTTGGCGGCGGTCGGAGTCTTTCTGCAGATGCAGCCCAGCGACGAGGCGCCACTCGAGTTGCGCTCCATTCACCCGGCGCCACCGTCGTCGGTGAAAATTTTCGACAAGCGCTACGACCTGATGAGCCTGGAGAATCCATACCGGCACCTGGAAAAAGACGACCCGGAACAATTTCGGGAGCTGGTGGGAACTGGCGGTGAGGTTTATATCCGCAACTGCCAGTATTGCCACGGTGACAAGTTAGACGGCAAGGGACCATATGCCCAGGGGCTGAACCCGGTTCCGCTGAATTTTCAGGATATTGGCACCATTGCCCAGTTGCAGGAGTCATTCTTGTTCTGGCGCATCGCCACCGGTGGCCCCGGCCTGCCTAAAGAGGCGACCCCATGGATTTCCTCGATGCCTGTCTGGGAGAAGTTCCTTAGCGAAGATGAGATCTGGCAGGTAATTCTCTATCTCTATGACTACACGGGCCATCGACCGCGCTCCTGGGGGCATGAGTAAATGACTGCCCAGATAAAGAAAATGTTTGCCAGGACCCAGTCCGGTGTGTCGTGGTTACAACCCTGGTTGATGGCATCCTGGTTGCTGGTTCTAGTTACAGGGCCGGCGATACCGGTTTTTGCGGCAGGTGATGCGGAGCGCGGCGCTGAGATCTACACAGTGCGCTGCGCCTTGTGTCACGGTGATGAGGGCGACGGCATGGGACCGGCGGCCGAGCGCCTCAATCCGCCGCCGCGGGATTTCACCATGGCCCAGTACAAAATTCGGACCACCGGCTTCGAAGAAATCGCGCCCGCTGACGCGGACCTCGTGCGCATGATCCATGACGGTATGCCGGGCACGGCTATGCCGGGCTGGGGCGATCTGTTGTCCGAGCAGGACATCGACGACTTGGTCGTTTTTATTAAGACACTGGCAGGGCTCGAGGAGGAAGAGCCCGGTAAGCCCATAGACTATGGGAACCAGGTGGCGATCTCGGCCGAGAGCATCGAACAGGGTAGCCAGATCTTTCATGACGACGATCGTTGCTCCGAGTGCCACGGCCAGGGCGGCAAAGGTGACGCAGTCAAAAAACTCAAGGACGATTCTGGCTACCGAACCTGGCCGCGCAACCTGACCAAGCCGTGGACCTTCCGCGGCAGTAACGATCCCCGGGACATCTATACCCGTATCACCACGGGCATCGCCGGTACGCAGATGCCATCATTCGATGACCCGGCCAGCGAGAACCGGCTTTCGATCGAACAGCGCTGGCACGTGGCCAACTACGTCAACTCACTGGCCAAAACTGACAAGGTGGTGCGACCGGAGAACACCGTAATCCGGGCGGTGCGGGTGGAAGGGCGGGTGCCCACTGCGCCCGACGACCCGCAGTGGCAGCAGGCGCTGCCTAGCACATTCCTACTGGTACCCCAGTTGATTGCTGAGGAGCGGTTTTTCACCCCCACCAACGACACCATCACCGTACGCGCTGTGTACAACGAAGAGGAGATCGCGTTCCACCTGGAGTGGGACGATCGTACTCGCAGTATTCCCGGCGACAAGGCTGCCGAGAAGATCGCTGATCCCGAAATTAGTGAAGATATGGTTGCGATTCAGTTACCGATGGCACTGCCGAGGGGTACCGAGAAGCCGTACTTCCTGTACGGTGATGCCGCTCACCCGGTCAATCTGTGGTCGTGGCACAGCGGCACTACTGATAGCGCACCACGAGTGTCCTTGCGTAATGCTCGCGGCCTGACCGACACGATCGAGCGTGACCCGGTCGCGGTGGGCCTTGAGGGTACCGGCAGTTACCGGGATGGCACTTGGCAGGTGGTAGTGGGCCGGTCGCGTGTTACCGCTGATCCCACCCAAGATCTGCAGTTCATCGAAGGGGCATTCATTCCGGTTGCATTCTCTGCCTGGGACGGTAGCAACAGCGAGCAGGGTAGCGCCCATACCCTGACTACCTGGTATTGGTTACTATTGAAACCATCGCCCGGTAACCAGCCTTGGCTGTACGCGGGCTTTGCTTTTGTGCTGATCCTGCTGCTCGAATTGTGGTGGGCTCGCAGTGCCCAAAGAAGGCGCAGAATCTGATGGGCGCAACGCACCCTAACCCAGAAACTTTTCCGCCGCGTAAGGGCACCAAGACCAAACTACTGGGTGTTGTTTTGCTGATCCTAGCCATGTTAGACGCCTTGCTTTCCTGGCGTGGTGGCTTTGCCCTTGACAACATTATTCTGCTGCTTTTCACCGGCGGGATCGTGTTATTGGTTGTCGGGACGGTACGCCAGGGGGGTTGACTACCGATCGTGATGGGCGCCCGCGGCACTTGTGCAGCGCGGCACCTCTGCGGGAGAATTGCGCAAGGGCGCGCGTCAAGCACTGGCGCTAGAAAAGGACAAGTCTGCCCATGCGGGAAACGGCAAGCACTACAGAGAGGGTGCTCGGGTTCGAGCGCGCAGCGGACCCCGACGGCGAACTCATCCCGCTGTTGGTGCGGATGAAACTCGACCTCGCTGGTGCGCGACTCCACTTGGCTGACTGGCAAACTCTGTCGGAGTGTGAGCGGCAAGCGCTGATTGAGGCGCCAGTGGGTAACCTGGCGGCGGCGGATGCCTATTTTTCGTTGCTGCAGGCAATGCTGGCGGCGGCGGGGCGAGCGGCCATTGACCGGGCCCAGTCCGCTACTGCAGCCAACGCAGCTTGGCTCGGAGATGCAGAACCCGAGAATGTGGCAGCCATTTGCGCTCGTGCCGGGATCAAGGTGCAGTGGCAAAGCCTTGAGCGTTTCTCCCGTTATCTGCTATGCCACGCTGCCCGCAAGCACGACCCAGCGCTGTGTCGCGCTATTGCCGCTGAGATTTTACCCCTTTGCTCGGCGCCAGCCCGCGATAAATATTTTAAAACCCGTTAACTAACATAATAGTTACGAATTCGCCGTCAATTTCTGGAATTTTCGCGTTCTTAAATCTTAGCTAATGTTGATCTGGGTCAACGTTGGACCGGGTAAATTTTGATCTGAGTCAATGTTGGACCGGGAAAAATTGATCTGAGTCAATGTTGGACGGGGTAAATTTTGATCTGAGTCAAATGGCCCGTTGGGATCCAATGGACAATCCCCGAATTGGCTGTTCGACGGCTCAACCTGTGCGATTGAGCAGGATGGCAACGTTGAAGTGGCTGGGTTTAGGAAGCACGACTGATGTTTTAGGGCTCACTAATTCCTGGTCTGACCATTTTACCAATATAATCTACGCTGAGCCTGACCGGGCGATAGAGTCCATCCATACAATCAGCGCGGTCGGAAAGTTTAAGTCGTCGATGAAGTCGTCTATTTTTTGGCCAATCTCGACGCGGGTTGAGAAACCGGAACCATCCGTTAAAGTCGACAGCGAGCCTTACTGGATTTTTCCCGGAAGCAGGACATGTTTTTCTATCTGATCCGCCGTTGGCCATTGTGGGCATTCATCGCCACGATGCTTCTGGGCGTCGCTCTTTGGGGCAGTTTTAACTGGGCGATGGCTTTAGCCAATACGGAGGAATTCTGTATTAGTTGTCACGAAATGCGCGACAATGTATATAAAGAATACAGAGGAACAACCCACTTCTCTAACCGTTCAGGAGTGGGCGCAACCTGCCCGGACTGTCATGTGCCAAGGAGCTGGTGGCCTATGACGGTAAGGAAGGTGCGAGCCACCAACGAACTTTTTTACGCCATCACAGGATCTATAGATACCCGTGAGAAATTCCTGGCCAAGCGCTGGTCTTTGGCAAAGCAGGTATGGGCCACCATGGCGGAAACGGACTCCCGCGAGTGTCGCAACTGTCATCTTGATCGTTTTATGAGCCTGGCCAAACAATCGCGGGTGGCGCACGAACGGCACACGCGTGCCGAGCGCGAAGACAAAACCTGCATCGACTGTCACAAGGGCATAGCTCATGAGTTGCCCGAAGCATTTTTGGATGCTGAGCACGAGCGTGTCGAAAAAGAAAAAGTGCCGTGTGGCGACTGCCACTCCGATATGTGGCAGCCACCGATTGATGAGACAGAATCTGTATCACACCAATCGTCATAGCTGGTCGATGACTTAGGAATGCACAGCGAGGAAAAGAGCATGAAATCCAAAAGGAGTAACTGGCCGCAGGCAGGCGCTGTAGTAGCCTTGCTCTTGTTGGCCCCAATTGGTGCGAGCCAGGCAGATGCTGACTCGGCATTGATACAGCAGGGCCAGGCTCTATATCAGGCAAATTGCGTTTTCTGCCATCAGGCCGATGCGATCGGCAAGGCCGGCTTTGCACCATCGCTGACCAATTCGGAATTGCTCAGCATGGCATCGGATAAGTTCTTTATGGGCACAATCCGGGATGGGCGTTTTGGTACTGGCATGCCTCCGTTTGCGCATCTTGGACGAAAGAGCATAAAAGCGTTAGTAGCATATTTTCGCTCCTTTGAGAAACTGCCAAACCGCTCTGAAGAAATAGACGACCAGCGTGAAGCCCACGGCGACCCGCGCCTGGGCCGGTTCTGGTTCGAACAAATTTGCGCGACTTGTCACGGCGTTAAGGGGGATGGCTATCTTGCCGGCGGCACCGGTACTGCTATCGGTAAAGTCGGATTCCTGGACAAGGCGTCAGATGGATTCATTCGCATGACCATCAAGGAAGGGCGCTCCAATACCCGCATGCGCGGATTCAATGGCCCGGATGCTCTAGCCAATCTGAGCGATCAAGAGATCGACGACATCATCGTCTACATGCGCAGCTTGCCGAACAGCCAGTAAATTTAGGAGACCGAACATGAAACGCATCAAGAATAAGCTGTCACGGCGAGACTTTCTCAAGACCAGCGCATTTGTCACGGGATCTGCCACTGGAGCTGGCCTCTTTGTAGGACACAATCCCGAACTCGAAGCAGCCACACCGGCCACTACTGAGCGCGGTACGGCGTTGGGACAGTGCCCATACTGCGGCGTCGGTTGCGGCACCATTATTCAGACCGAGAACGGCAAGATTGTCTCGATGCGCCCTGACAAGGAACACCCGACCAACTACGGTCTGCAGTGTATCAAGGGTTTGACGGCAGCCGAGCCGATGTACGTCGATCGCATGGAGGGGGACACCTACGTGCGCAAAGATGTATGGGCCGAATGGGAAAAGCCCGGGCATGGTGATCTGGGATATATCACCAACAGTAAAGGTTCCTTTGACGAGGAGCACTTCGTGCGCGTTCCCTACCACCAGGCCTCGGAAATGGTGGCGCACAAGATTGTCCATTTTGCCAAGACCCACGGCGGTAATTCCATCGCGCTCTACGGTTCTGGCCAGCTCACCGTGGAAGGCCAGTATCTGGAAAACCTGTTCATGAAGGGGGTGCTCGGCTCAAATACCATTGAGGCAAATGCCCGCATGTGCATGACCTCAGCCGTGACTGGGTATTTCGCCACGCTTGGATCCGATACGCCGCCGCTTGCCTACGATGATATTGAGCTATGCGACATGATCATGCACTTCGGCCACAATGCTCGCGAGTCGCATCCCATCATCTTCTGGCGCGCCGCCGATCATAAGGAAAAGACCGATATTCCGACGGTTGTTGTAGATCCACGCCGGACAGGTACACAGATGGGGTATGAGGACGTCAACCCCAATAACTCTGTGCACGTGCCGATATTAAATGGGGATATCAGTTTTCTGAACGCGATTGCCCACGTGCTACTGAATGATCACCCGGATGTTATCGATTGGGAATTCCTTAAGGAACACACCACCGGCTGGGAGGCGTACACGAAGGGGGTGCTCGCCGATTACAGCCCGGAACAGGTGCAGGACCGGATGGGTGGACCGAATCATGACGTTTCGCCAGAACTTATTCGAAAGGTAGCTGGCATGTTTGCCGATGCGACTCGTAAGCGTTTAGCGCGCAGTAAGGGCAAGCAAGCGAGTGCAGGTGCAGGGGTGGGAAGTGGCTATGGCGGCGTTATCATCATGTGGGGCATTGGTTACAACCAGCATATCCACGGCCAGCACAATGTCATCTCGATCATTAATCTTTTGACCTTGACTGGCAATCTGGCCAAGCCTGGTTGTGGCCCGTTTTCCATGACTGGGCAGCCGAATGCTATGGGCGAGCGCTTCACTGGTGGCTTGACCGGGCGGTTGCCATTCAATTTGCCATTGAAAGATGACATTCACCGCGCCCACATGGCAAAACACTGGAATGTGCCCGAGCAGAACCTGGTCAATGCCATGAACTCCAAGAATCCGGGCTACGCCGTCGGCATGATGGAGCGAGCGCTGAAGGACGAGGTAAAGGCCATGTTCCTGGTCTATGCGACCCATATCGACCTGCCTGACCAGGAGAATCTGGTGCGCCCGGCTTTGAGCAAGACCTTTAACGTGGTGCAGGAGATTTATCGCCACGCGCCGAATAATCTTTATGCTGATGTGATCTTCCCGGCAGCGACCTGGGGTGAGGTGTCGGGTGTTTACATCAGTTCCGAGCGGCGTATTAATATCTGTGATCAGGCCGCTATGCCGCCCGCTGGATGTTTGCCAGATTTGGACATGGTGGTTGACAAAGGTAAGGAAATTGCCCACTTGTTGGGGCTGGACGGTGATGCAATTTTCCCCTGGAAAAAGGCTGACAACGGCTTTATCGACACCGAAGAGATTTTCCGCGACATAGTCCGAGCCTCAGCGGGAACCGATACTGATTTGACCGGTATTCTGGAGCGGGAGAAGGTCGATGGTATTTCACCGTACGATCAGTTGCGTCAACTGCGGGGCATTCAGTGGCCTGCGCCAACTTACGAGATTGCTAAAGCGGGGGGCGCCAAGCGTCGCTACATGTTGCAGGAGGGCCAGTGGGAAACTAAGCCCTACGGTTACTTTCGCACCAAGGATGGTAAAGTGCATCTGAAACTTTGCCAGCAGGATTACACCGATCGGGAGGAGTGGACCCGCAAACTGATGGAATTCGGGGTGAAGAAAGATTTGTATACTATCGATAACCTGGAACTCATCATTGAGGCACGTGACCGCGGACTTACACCGGATCTCCCGGACGAGCAGTTTCGCGATCGGCCGTGGGACGCTGTGCCCAAGGATAAGTACCCGTACTGGTTCGGACTGGGAGTCGTCTACGAGCATTTCCACACCGCCAAGTCCAACCGCAGCCCGACCACTCGCCGGTTGGTGCCGGAGATGTATGTCGAGATGCACCCGCTGGATGCCCAGGATCTGGGCATCAAGGACGGCGACAAGGTGCGCGTGGTTACCCGCCGTGGCTCCCTCGAGGCCAGAGCCCAGGTGGGTACCAACAGTCTGGTCAAGCCTGCGCGTAATAATGTGCCCCGTGGTTACATGTTCGGGCCGTGGAACCTGTCAGTTGCGGACAGTGCCGATCCTAAGCGGAATAAGTGGCTGGGCAACCGGGTCACCAGTCGGGTCTGGGACCCGGTATCGGGGCAGGTGGACTTCAAAAAGTCGGCCGCTCGCATCGAGAAGATCTAACCGGTCAGAACGACCACCTGGACATCGCCCACGGCCAGCCCTGGCCGTGGGCAAGCCCTGGTCCCGCTGCCCAGATCGGGGCACCTAGGCAATGCGACGAAGAGCCTTTTTCCGGTTTCTGGCCATAGGTACGCTGGCTTCGCTGGCTATAGGCCGGGCCTGGGCCGGCGCCCAACGCCTTGGCCTGCGCTACTTGCGTCCTCCGGGCGCTTTGCCGGAGTCGGAGTTTCTCAGTCGCTGTATTCACTGTGGTCAGTGCGGCGAGGTTTGTCCAAACCGTTGCATCAAGTACTTCGGACTGGCAAATGGCCTGGGGTCGCTGGACACGCCTTACATAGTGCCTCGGGAGAAGGCCTGTATTTTGTGCATGAAATGTGGCGATGTCTGCCCCAGCGGCGCGATCCAGCCAATCCCGCGTACAGTCGAGGCGATCACCCAGCGCGTGCGCATGGGGCGTGCCCGGATAGACAAGCGCCTGTGCTTGTCTTACCAGGGCAAGACCTGTGGTGTATGTTATCGCGCCTGCCCGCTGCCCGACTTGGCGCTACGGGTTGGGATGCTGGAACAGCCAGAAGTTCTTGATGGCTGTATCGGTTGTGGTTTATGTGAGCGTTCCTGCATTCAGATGCCACACGCGATTCGTATCATTCCCGATCTCGGGTAAGTCGAATGCGATCCTATGGTTGAGTATCGCAATCAGTTCGCTCTTATCTGGCGACATCTGAACAAGGTACGCTGGCTCATTTTGAGCCTGGTATTTTCGCTGCTTGTATTGCTGCCTTTTGTTCACGTTTACCAGACCTATCTAGCTGCCCACGCCTACGACCTACTGGCTCCAGGCGAGCGGCAGCTTTACGATGTTATGGAGGCCCTCACAGCACCGTTTGTCGATGATCCGGCGGAAGATCTGGATGCTCTGAAGGGCAGCACGTGGTCCGGGAGGTTGTTTGGCCTGAAGCTCAGCGACCCTTTGGCAGCGGCCAGCCAGCTGGCCGCTGGCTTGACTTTTTACAGTCCGTTTTTACTCACTGCACTCATTCCGCTTCTTGCCACGCTGGTACTGGGGCGTTTTTATTGTGGCTGGTTGTGCCCAGCCACCTTGTTATATGAATTGAATACGAATCTCGGAATCCTGCTCAACTGGTTTGGCCTCAGGACCGGCATGCGGCGTTTTGATCGGCGACTTAAATACGCTGTGCTTGCTCTCGGATTGGTGGCCTGTACCGTGAGTGGATCAGTTCTGGTGGCAACTGTGTATCCACCAGCAATTCTTGGACGTGAATTCTATTACGCCGCGGCTCACGGCGGGCTTGGGGTCGGCGCGCTGTTCTTTCTCGCCACGCTGCTGTTCGACTTGCTGGTCTCACGCCGTGCATTTTGCCGTTATCTGTGCCCTGGTGGAGCGTTGTACTCCATACTGGGACGTTACCGGGTTCTACGTATACAGCGTGATGTTTCTGCCTGTAACGACTGCACCAAGTGTAGTGCGATATGTGAGTTTGACCTTAATCCGCTGCGAGACGGCTTTGGTCAGGAGTGCAACAACTGCACCGCCTGTATCGCGGTCTGTCCGACTAACGCCCTTAGTTTCAGGTGGCGGGTAACTGATATACCAAACCAGGGGTCCGGTCACCTGAGCCCGCGCTATCGCCGGGAGCAACAAAGCCAGGGTCCGACCCGAGGCGAGGCCTGATGCAACGGTGTAAATTACTCAAGTGCGCCAGTGCCGTTGCGGCCAACAACACCCCTTTTATCGACCGGGAAGAGAAAGCGCGCACTTTGTGCGGGAAATGCATGACGATTGTTCTCACCGACGCACGAGTGGCCCAGGTTACCAAATTGATTATCGTTGTGGCGATGTTGGGCTGGTGTGCACCAACGCCGGCTCACCACGTGCTGGGGCGTCCCGCTTACAGTCTTAACGAAGACTCGAATACACCCCCAAGCATGCAGGTTGAGGTACAGATCGGCGAATATCTGATTTCTTACATGGTCTTTCCAGCCTTTCCTAGGCCGAACGTCCCCGGTCGCATCAATCTCTATGCGTATCACCTGGACACCGATGAGCCCCTGACTGGGAAAGTGACCTTCAAGGTGCGGGAAGATGGCTGGTTTGCGGACAGTGAGGAAGAAGTCATCGGCACTCAATTACCCGATGACAATGTCTACCGGCAGGGCTTCGTGTTCAAAGAGGATGGCAACTATATTATTACTGCGGCATTCGAAGCGGACAACACACCTTACTTGGTTGACTTTCCGCTGCCGGTCGGAAATACAACGCCGATTGGTCTGTTAGGTGTTGTGATAGCCATCCTGGGTGCGGTATTGCTTGGCGTGAGTATCGCTCAGCGTAAACGACTGGCCCGGGCGAAGGTGCGAACGGCCAGGCAGGCCGATACCCTTGATGCCAGGTCGTCCAACGATATGGGGGAATTGTGACGAGCATTAGTGGGTTGCCCCGATCGACGTTGTTCTGTTCGCCTGAAGGTGCCTGTCTATGATGCACCCGGGCTTGCCGCCGGGCTGGGCGGCGCTGGTAGGGGTTGCGGTAGTGGTTCTGAGCCTCCGGACACTGGTCGCATTGAGAAAACCTACGATCGAGCCGCAGGTGCGAAGGGCAGCACACAGCGCCCCGGGAACCATCATGCGCCACGTTACGGCCCTGGGTCCATGGTTGCTGCTGCTGAAAATTGCACTGGTAGCGTTGTTTTTGCTTATCGTCACCGCGGGCCTTTTTGGCACGCCGATTCCCGAGCGAAATCTGGCGACGGCGCTGACCTGGAATATCTGGTGGGCAGGGTTGATTCTGACAATCTTTTTTGTTGGTTCATTCTGGTGCGCAGTTTGCCCCTGGGATACCTTGGCTGGTTGGCTGGTCCGGCGCCGGCTCGTGCGCAGAGCGCCCACAAACAACAGCCTCAACCTTCGTGTGCCTAGGATAATCCGCAGTGTCTGGCCAGCATTGTTGCTGTTCATCGGGTTGACCTGGCTGGAGCTTGGCACGGGCCTAACGACAAATCCACGGGCCACAGCGATACTGGGCTTAGCTATGGTTGTTATGGCCACCGTGTCTCTGGCGCTGTTCGAACGCAAGGCTTTTTGCCGCTATTTCTGCCCGGTTGGTCGCACTATCGGCTTCTATTCTCAACTTGCTCCAGTTGAGTTACGGCCAGCCGACATCGAGGTCTGCGCTCGTTGCACGTCACTTGAGTGTTACCATGGCACTGACCGGGTAGAGCCGTGTCCTACCCACTTGGCCATGGGCCGGCTGACCGAGAATACCTACTGTACCTCATGCGGTAACTGCGTCAGTAGCTGTCCTTCTGAAAATGTCGTCTGGCGCCTGCGCCCGCCCAGTATCGAGGCTGTGCAGAACGCCCGGCCGCACTGGGATGAAGCCTGTTTTTTATTGGCTCTGCTGGCGCTCGCGGGCTTTCATGGCATAACGATGCTGCCTTTGTGGGAGGAGGGAATCAGCTCATTCGCCCGCCTGGTTGGCGACTCAGGCACCTTGTTGCTGAGCTTTTCCATCGCCCTGCTGGCTGGCCTTGCCGTTCCAACGATGTTGTACTCGGGAGCAGTGGCGGCAACACGCCGAATCGCGGGGATAGCCGTCGAATATAAGCAACTGTTTTCCGGCCTGGCCTTCGTCGCGTTACCATTGGCTTTTACCTACCATTTGGCACACAACCTAGGCCACGTGGTGCGGGAGAGTGCTGGTATCTGGACGCTCGTTTTCAACCCTCTGGGTGCCGGCATGCAGCCGCTAAGCGTGGCAGAGAAGCAAGCCCGGCACATGGACTTGCTCATTCGCCCGGAACTGCTGTTCACACTCCAGGCGGGCTTGATACTATTTGGTTTCTGGGTGGCGTTACAGGTTCTTCGCCACCGTGGCCAAAGGCTGTTACCTGGAGGCGTTTTGGCAGGCTTCACTTTGCTGCCCATGATACTGCTAGCGATTGCCTTTACTGGATTTCACCTTTGGTTGTTGATGCAGCCGATGATGATGCGCTTGTAATGGATCGACGTGCATTTTTCCGCCGTGGTATTGAGCGGGCCACTCGCGCTACGGTGCAACGCGCGAATGAATGGGCAAATCAGCGTGCTGGACATTGGCTGCGGCCACCTTTCGCGTTAGACGAACTCGAATTCCTGCTTGGCTGCACTCGTTGTGATGCCTGTGTTGAGGCTTGTCCTCATGATGCGTTGTTCCGCCTGCCGGCACGCCTGGGTCCACAGGTTGCGGGTACCCCGGGCCTGGATTTGCTGAACAAGGGCTGCCGGCTGTGTGAGGACTGGCCGTGCGTGGCATCGTGCCAGCCGGGCGCTCTTGCGTTCGGGTCGGACACGGTTGAAAAGGGACCAGCCATTGAGAACGCAATTGATCTGCAGGCTCCCCGGCCTTTGGCCGCGATTCGAATAGACCAAGACCGCTGCCTGCCTTATCAGGGACCAGAGTGTGGCGCCTGTGCGGAAAGTTGTCCGGTTGCCGGAGCATTGTTGTGGGCATCAGCAAAGCCAAGCATCGATCCCAAATTTTGTCTTGGTTGCGGTCTGTGCCGGGAAGCCTGTATTACCGATCCCCCAGCGATTACCGTCAGCGCAATCGACCGCAGCGCTGCACCAGCCGATTGAATACTGTTCCGGATCGACCAAATGGTAGTGGCTTGCAGCCCAGCTCCACAAGGTTGCGGCCCGTGACTGGGTGTTGCTGTCTCCGAGTAATACTCCTCAGCGAGACCTGGCTATCCATATAATGGCTAAGATTGATTGGAGGGCAGCTGTCTTGTTGCAGCGATTCATTGTTGCGATTTTTTTTTCAGCCTGCTTGTTTGCTGGCGGGGTCGCGCAAGCCGCTGGCGGTCCATTGGTCGCGGCGGCGGCTAGCCTCCGTTTCGCCTTGGAAGAGATTGTCGACCGCTATGCAGGAGTTACCGGGAGCTCGGTGCGTCTGGTTTTCGGTTCCTCGGGTGCACTGGTCCAGCAGATCGAAAACGGAGCGCCATTTGCATTATTCCTGTCGGCCGACAGCGGATATGTTGAACGCCTGGTTGCCGGGGGATACACAGAAGGGACGGGTACAGCGTACGGGCAGGGGGCGCTGGTGTTGTTTACCCGCTTGGGGTTGCTATCGGAGCCCGGCGAGGGCCTCGCCAGCCTGGCGCGGGCCACCAGCACCGGGCAGATCAAGCGGCTGGTAATCGCCAATCCGGAGTACGCACCCTATGGCCGTGCAGCCCGTGCGGCGCTGCGCCATGCCGGATTGTGGACGCAGGTTCAGCCGCTGCTGGTAGTAGGGGCTAATGCCGGGCAGGCGGCGCATTTCGCCCTCGAAGGTGCAGTGGATGCCGCGCTGCTGCCGCTGACCCTGGCCAAGATCCCGGCGCTGACAAAAGCCGGTAATTATGTGGTGTTGCCTGCGGCAAGCCACCCTGGGATTTCGCTGCACCAGCAGATAGTGGTGCTGCGTGGTGCCGGCGCCGACGCCTACGACTTTTTTGTTTATCTGCAATCGGCCGAAGTGCAGGCTATTTTCAGCCGTCACGGCGTGCGGGCGATTTCCGGCTGAAGTTGCCCCGCGCAGCGGGTCGACCGACAATCCTGACGATGGACTGGAACGCATTGCAATTGTCTGCCGAGCTGGCGGCCTGGACGCTGGCCGTGCTGCTGCCGCTGGGGATTCTCGCTGGCCGCTGGTTGGCCTTGACGCGTACCCGCGCCCGACCCTGGCTGCAGGCCCTGTTTGCCCTGCCGCTGGTATTGCCACCCACGGTTGTGGGCTATTACCTGCTTACCCTGATGGGCTCGCGCTCAACATTGGGTGTCTTGATGGACTCGTTGTTTGATCTGTCGTTGGCATTCAGTTTTCCTGGCCTGGTACTGGCCTCGATTTTTGTCAATTTGCCTTTCGCAATTTTGCCGGTGCAGCGCGGGTTCGAGGCCGTCTCGCAGGAGTTGCATGACGCGGCTGCCTGTTGCGGCATGAGCCGTTGGCAGGCTTTTACCCGGGTCGAATTGCCGCTGGCCTGGCCGGGGGTATTGTCTGCGGCGGTGCTCACTTTCGGCCATACCCTGGGCGAGTTCGGTGTGGTGCTGATGGTTGGCGGCAATATTCCCGGGCAAACGCGTACCCTGTCGATCGCCATTTTTGATCGGGTTCAGGCCTTTGATCCTGCAGCGGCGGGGCGGATGGCTCTGCTACTGCTGCTGATTTCGTTGGTAACGGTTGCGCTCGGCTACGGCACCCTCGAGCGCCGTGGCAAGGCAGGCGCGGGCGGGAACTGATGCTGCGCGTTTCACTAGAACACGATGCGCCGCCACTGGCGCTAGATTTGGAGTTGCCGCTGGGTGAGTTGTCCGCCATTGTCGGCCCCTCTGGTGGTGGCAAGACCAGCATCCTGCGGGCGATGGCGGGCCTGTTGCGGACTCGTCGGGCACGGGTATCGCTGGATGGCGAAACCTGGGCAGACACCGCACAGGGAGTGTGGCAGCCGGCGCGGCTGCGCCCGCTGGGTTTTGTCGGGCAGAACTACGCACTCTTCCCACATCTGAATGCCGTCGAGAATGTCGCGGCTGCGTTGCTGCACCTGCCCGCTGCAACGCGGCGGGAACGGGCGCTGGCCTGTCTCGCGGCGGTCGGTATCGCGGGGCTGGCGGAGCGCAGCCCAAGGGCGCTTTCCGGCGGTCAGCGCCAGCGGGTTGCCATGGCCCGGGCAATAGCTCGTGAGCCGAAATTACTGTTGCTGGACGAGCCTTTCTCGGCACTCGATCGCAGCACCCGCAAGCGTTTACACATTGAATTGAAGCGGCTGCAAGCCAGCCTGGGGGTGACGGTGGTGCTGGTGACCCATGATCTCGACGAGGCCGCGCAACTGTCCGGGCATCTGTGCCTGCTGCACCATGGCCGATTGCTGCAGCAGGGGCCAACTCACGAGTTGTTGCGCCGACCGACCAGTGTTGAGTCAGCTCGACTGCTGGATTTTCCTAACCTGTGCCAGGCTCGGCTGTCAGTTTCGGCAGGTAGCAGTAATATATTGCAGTGGGGAGAGGTGAATATCGGGACATCGACAGCCATTGAGGCTCGGCCGGGGGCCAGTGTGCCCTGGACCATCCGGGCCTCAGATGTATTTCTGGTCAAAGCTGGCCACAGTGATGAGGCTCGCCTGGGGACGATAGTGACCGCACAGGTGGCAGAGTTGATCGAACTGGGGGACTCAGTGCTGGTCAGCCTTTCGGTCGAAAATGGTGGGGGAGAAACGTTGCGTATGCGCTTGCGTCCCGGCGCGGTGCGGCGCCATGACGTAAGCCCTGGGGCCCTGGTGCGTGTCGCCCTGCACCCTGAAGCGGTGATCCCCTTGATCGAATAACAACAGCGACCGCTAGTCTCAGAACATCCCTCGGAGAGTTCGATTTGACTTGCGATGTGTTCCTGGAAAAGTTTTGAGTAAGATAAGGAATAGCCGTTCCGGTTCTCCTAGAACAGGTCGAAAGGCCCTAGTGGTGGAGGATCTGACTTAAGAAGAGCTTGGTTCGTTCGTGCTCGGGGTTTTCGAAAAATTCACGCGGTGGCTTTTCTTCGATGATCTCGCCACCGTCCATGAAAATGACACGGTGCGCAACCGCCGTGGCGAAGCCCATTTCGTGGGTAACTACCAGCATGGTCATGCCGCTTTCAGCGAGCTCGATCATGACATCGAGCACCTCCTTGATCATCTCAGGGTCGAGGGCGGAGGTGGGCTCGTCAAACAGCATGATCCGCGGGTTCATGCAAAGTGAGCGAGCGATTGCAACGCGCTGCTGCTGGCCTCCGGAGAGCTGTCCCGGGTACTTTGCCGCCTGCTCGGGAATCTTGACGCGCTCAAGGTATTTCATGGCGTTTCCCTCGGCCTCTGCGCGGGGCATTTTGCGGACCCAGATCGGCGCGAGGGCGACGTTTTCCAGAACAGTCAGGTGGGGGAACAGGTTGAACTGCTGAAAGACTATGCCCACCTCGGAGCGGATGATCTCAATGTTTTTGAGGTCATGGGTGAGTTCAGTGCCATCCACAGAAATCGTGCCCTGCTGGTGCTCTTCTAGGCGGTTAATGCAGCGAATTAATGTTGATTTACCCGAGCCCGAAGGACCGCAGATAACTATGCGCTCACCACGACCTACCTCTAGGTTAATATTTTTAAGGACGTGGAAATCATCGAACCACTTGTGCATTCCGTTAATCGTAATGATCTTCTCGCCGGAAGAAGTGGCGGGCGCCTCAGTAGTGCTGGAAGTAGGGGTGTCCTGGTTCATGTCTGGTTTCCCTTAATGGCAGGTCAATACTTGTGACCGGTTTGGAGTTTTTTCTCAAGGCTCAATGAGTAGCGCGCCATACCAAAACAACTGATAAAGAAAAACAGCGAGATAAAGATGTAGAGTTCGGGCGCCAGGCCGAGCCACTCAGGATCGTTTAATCGGGCACGGCCTAGGCCGAGAATGTCCATCATGCCGATAATTAACACCAGCACCGAGTCTTTAAATGAACCGATGAAGGTGTTCACGATACCGGGAATGGAGATCTTAAGCGCTTGCGGCAGGATGATCAGTCGATGCGCCTTCCAGTAGGTCAGGCCGAGGGAATCGGCGGCCTCGTATTGACCGGACGGTAGCCCCTGTAGCCCGCCCCGTACGACCTCCGCGATATAGGCAGAGGCGAAAAGTGTCACCATGATCAGCACTCGCATCAATAGATCAAAAGTCGAGCCCGGCGGCAAAAAGTAGGTCAGCATTGTCGAGGCGACGAATAGCAGAGTGATTAGCGGAACTCCGCGGATAAATTCGATAAAGATCACGCAGACAGCCCTCAGCGCGGGTAGTTTGGAGCGTCTTCCAAGCGCTAGTGCGAGACCGATGGGCAGGGAGAAGGCGATGCCGGTGACCGCTACCACCAGGGTGAGGAGGATGCCTCCTAATTTTTGCGTTCCGACTGGCGTCAGGCCGAAGCCACCGAGCAAGAGCCATGCCGCAATAAAGGGGAAGGCTGTCGCAAACATCAGCCAGTATTTTTTGCCGGGAATATTTTCGCGCAAGGCACCAAAGATCGTAATGGCGAAAAGTAAGAAGGTGAGATTTACCCGCCACCGTTCTGGCTCCGGGTACCAGCCGTAGACGAACAATTTAAAACTTCCGCGAATAAATGCCCAGCAGGCGCCATCACGCGGCGCGCCCATCAATGCCCAACACTCCTTACGGGTGTCGGCGCTCCAGACTGCCTCGGCCAATACCCAATTGAGTGCCGGCGGCACGATTGACCACAAAAGCCAGATCGAGGCCAGTGTCAATGCGATATTCAGGGGCGATGAGATTAGGTTTTTTCTCACCCAACCGAGCACGCCCGTGGTCCGTACTGGTGGTGGCAGGTCGGGATGGGTCCCGGGGGAGTAAGCCTGTTTCGCCTGGTTTTGTGCCATTGCCGGTTTCTAGCGCTCGGTGAGTTTGATTCGCTGGTTGAACCAGTTCATGAAACTGGAGATCGTTAGCGAAATCACCAGGTAGACACCCATAACTATGATCATCGTTTCCATCTCCTTTCCGGTCTGCATCAGGCTGATGCCGCCAAGGGTCGCGGTGATATCCATATAGCCGATAGCAATGGCGAGAGATGAGTTTTTGGTCAGGTTGAGGTACTGGCTGCACAGTGGTGGCACAATCACGCGCAGGGCCTGGGGGATCACGATTAACTGCAGGGTTCGATTGTTGCGCAAGCCAAGAGCGTGCGCAGCCTCAGTTTGACCGTGGCTGACGGCCAGTATCCCGGCGCGCACGATCTCAGCAATGAAACAGGCCGTGTAGTAGGACAGTGCCAGCCACAGTGCGAGAAACTCGGGTTTGAGGGCCATCCCACCCTTGAAATTAAAACCTTTTAGCACCGGGATTTCCCACGACAAGGGCGTGCCGGTTGCCAGGAACGTAATCCCGGGCAGTCCTATGAGAAGCGCGAGCGAAACCCACAGTACGGGGTAAATTCGCCCGGTCTGATCCTGAACCCGCTTTGCCCAGCGTCTAAAACCTATAACAATGACGATGGCGACGAGGATCGCGATTCCGACTGTCCCGGCACCGGGCTCAAAAACTGGTGAAGGAACGTAGAAGCCGCGGTTTGACAGGAAAAACGCCCCACCACCGATATCCAGCGCTTCCTTGGCTGATGGCAACAAGGTTACAACTAGCGAATAAATTGCAAGGATGTGGATCAATACCGGGACGTTGCGCACGAATTCGAGAAACACGTATGAGATCTTGTTGATCAACCAGTTGCTAGAAAGACGCATGATGCCCAGGATGAATCCCAGGATCGTCGCCAGAATGCAGCCCCAGAACGCCACCAGCAGCGTATTGAGGAGCCCCACCACCGCGGCGCGCAAGTGGGTAGATTTATTGGTGTATTCAATGAAGGGCGAGAAACCGATGTCATAGGCCGCGGGCCACATCAGGAAATCAAAACTGAACTCTTTACCGACATTTGCCAGGTTGATCACAACGTTTCGCGCTATGACAGCAATGAAGGCGCAGAGCACCACCATGGTGAGGATCTGGATAATGACGCCGCGCGAGTCCTCGTTGCGCCACAGGCGCAACAGCGGGTTAGCGGTGCTGGGGGAAGTTTGTGCCATTACTGTGGGGGATGGTGAATTGTCAAACGACGTATCCGGCCGCCCTCGCAAAGGAATAACGCCGGAGGTCCAGTGGGACCTCCGGCGTCAATGTACAACTAGTACAGCTTGAAACTGGCGATTAACGGAACGGGGGCGAGTAGATCAGGCCGCCGTCGGTCCACTGCGCGTTCAGTCCACGGGCGATGCCCAGCGGGGTGTTCACGCCGATGTTACGTTCGAAAATCTCGCCGTAGTTACCGATCTGCTTGATGATCTGGTAGGCCCAGTCGTTGGACAGACCCAGTTCCTGGCCCTGGCTTCCGTCTACGCCCAGCAGGCGGCGGACTTCAGGATTGTTGGAACCCTTCATCTCGTCCACATTGGCGCTGGTGACGCCGAGCTCTTCAGCCGTAATGGTCGCGTTGAGGACCCAGGTCACGATATCCGACCATAGGTCGTCGCCTTGACGGGTGGCGGGGCCCAGGGGCTCCTTGGAGATGATCTCGGGAAGCACCATGTGTGCGTCGGGATCCGGCAGAGCCGACCGCGTGGATGCGAGGCCGGAAGCGTCAGTGGTGTAGACGTCACAACGGCCGCTTTCATAGTTCTGCCGGGCTTCGTCGTTGGTCTCGATGGTGACCGGCTCGTACTTCATGCCGTTGGAGGAGAAGTAGTCAGCCAGGTTGAGTTCAGTCGTGGTACCGGTTTGGATACAGACCGATGCGCCATCAAGATCCATCGCACTATTGATGCCGAGGCTCTTCTTAACCATGAATCCTTGGCCGTCATAGTAGTTCACGCCGTGAAAGCGCAACTTGACACCCACGTCACGGGAGAATGTGATGGTGGTGTTGCGCCAGAGTACGTCGCCTTCACCCGCGTTCAGTTTCGTGAAACGCGTCTTGCCGGTTGAGGTTACTGCTTCGATTTTGCCGCCATCGCCGAGCACTGCCGCCGCCGTGGCACGGCAGAAATCGACATCGAAGCCGCCCCAGACACCGTTGGCATCAGGTTGGGCAAAACCGGCTACGCCGGTGCTGACTACGCAGCGCAGCACGCCACGTGATTGGACGTCTTCCAAAGTGCCAGCCTGTGCGGTGCCGGTGACGCCTAGCGCCAGTACAGCAGCAGACAGGATAGCGGTCGTTTTCTGTTTCATCAGAACTCCTCCCTCTTGGTGAGTGTCGATTGTTAGGCACCTGCGCCATCTCGCCGTTGCCGGCTCGAAAAGCTAAACCGCAAGTGTTAGGGTAACTTTAACCGCAATCTACGCTGATTTTCCAGACTTATTACCAAAAAGGCCGCAAAAGGCGGATTCGACCTCCTCGGGTAGCTTCATAAGTGGATGGCCGCCTTATGGGCCTGAAGATCGGCATGGTAAGACGAGCGCATCATTGGGGCCGACGCCACGTGCGAAAACCCCATCTTGTGGCCGAGTTTCGCCAGTGCATCGAACTCGGACGGTGTCACGTAGCGTTCAACGGGCAGGTGGTGGCGGGTGGGCTGCAGGTATTGACCCAGAGTCAGCAACTGTACGCCGTGACAACGCAAATCATCCATCACGGACTCAATTTCGTCTGCGTCTTCACCCAGCCCCAGCATGAGACCGGATTTTGTGGGCACGCTGGGGCATCTTTCGAAAAAGCGCTGCAACAGTGCGAGTGAATGTTGATAGTCGGAGCCTGGGCGAACTCGCCGATACAGTCGCGGTACTGTTTCTAGGTTGTGGTTGAATACATCGGGAGGGCGAGTCACCAGGATATCCAAGGCTTTCTCCAGCCGGGCTCGAAAATCCGGGGTAAGGGTCTCGATCTTAAGGTCTGGACTGGCCGCACGCAGCGCGGTAATACAATCCACAAAATGGGAAGCCCCGCCATCGCGTAGGTCGTCACGGTCGACTGACGTCACCACGACATAGCGAAGACCCATTTGCCGAACCGCGTTTGCCAGTCGATCGGGCTCGTCCGGGTCGACTGACTGAGGTCGGCCGTGCGCGATGTCGCAGAAAGGGCAGCGCCGGGTACAGATGTCACCGAGGATCATGAATGTCGCTGTTCCGTTACCAAAGCATTCGCCGAGGTTTGGACAACCTGCTTCTTCGCAAACGGTATTGAGGCTCTGCTCGCGCAGGATGCGCTTCAATTGGGCTACCGTAGGCGTACCGGGAAAGCGGGCGCGTATCCAGGGTGGTTTATTTAGGCGTTCGCCGCAACTGCTGGGGATGGATTTGAGCTGTCCTCGAGAAAGCTTCTGCACTGCATGCTCGGGACCATACTTGCTCAAGTCGATGCCTGCTCTTGTTCGTAGTGCGCGATTGGTGGACAACTGCAGACCAGGTGTTTGTCACCGTAAACGTTGTCTATCCGCCCAACCGGGGGCCAATATTTTTCACGCCTTGTTGCCGGTGAGGGAAAGAAAGCCCGCTCGAGCGGGTAGGGTCGGCCCCACTCGCCATCGGTCAGCAAATGCAGCGAATGCGGGGCGTTTTTCAGTAAATTGTCTAGGGGATCGGCTGTACCGGACTCTATCTCGGCTATCTCATGGCGGATTGAGACCATGGCGTCGCAGAAACGATCGAGCTCTGCTTTGGATTCGCTTTCAGTGGGTTCGATCATGAAAGAGTCGGCCACCGGCCAGGACATGGTCGGGGCGTGAAAGCCGTAGTCGACCAGGCGTTTGGCGACATCTTCCACAGTAATGCCGCTGGTTCCCTTGAAACCCGCCAAGTCGATGATGCATTCGTGTGCAACCAGCCCGTCAGCCCCGCTGTAGACAACGGGATAGTGGGGGTGCAGGCGTCGCGCGATGTAGTTGGCGTTGAGAATCGCGATCGTGGTCGCTCGTCGAAGGCCTGAGGCGCCCATCATGGCAATGTAGGCCCACGAGATCGGCAGGATACTGGCGGAACCCCACGGTGCCGCGGACACCGAGCCGATGGTTGGTCTGCCACCCGAGGCTGGATTCACACCCTCAACTATGACGTGATCGGGTAAAAAAGGCGCCAGGTGGGAGAGCACGCCGATCGGACCCATGCCTGGTCCACCGCCACCATGCGGAATAGCAAAAGTCTTATGCAGGTTAATATGGGCAACGTCGGCACCAATCTCGGCCGGCCGGCAGATGCCGACCAGGGCGTTCAGGTTGGCGCCATCCATGTAGACCTGGCCGCCATGGTGGTGCACTACCTGGCAGATGTCTCGGATACGTTCTTCGAAAACACCGTGGGTCGATGGGTAGGTAATCATGAGCGCGGCGAGGTGATCCTGGTGCTGCGCGGCCTTGTCGCGCAAATCATCGAGGTCGACGTTGCCGTTGTCATCACAACGCACGATCACCACCAGCATACCGGCCATAACGGCGCTGGCTGGGTTGGTGCCGTGCGCGGACGCCGGGATCAGACAAACATTGCGGTGGCCTTGTCCCTGAGACTCGTGGTACGCGCGGATACACAAAAGACCTGTGTATTCGCCCTGCGAACCAGCGTTTGGCTGCAGCGAAATGGCGTGAAAGCCGGTGATCTCGCAGAGCATGTCCTCCAGTTCCTCGAATAGTTGCTGGTAGCCCTGGGTCTGTTCCAGCGGTGCAAACGGGTGCAGATTGGTGAAATCCCGAAACGACAACGGCAGCAGTTCGGTGGTGGCACTCAATTTCATAGTGCATGAGCCCAGCGGAATCATCGAACGCCCGAGGCTTACGTCTTTGCTAGCGGTGCGGCGCATATAGCGCATCATCTCAGTCTCGGACCGGTAGCGGTCGAAGATCTCGTGCTGTAAATAAGCGCTGGTTCGATGCAGTTCGACCGGAATGCGCCCTTCCACTTGTGCGTCCAGTACATCGATATCCAGCCGGTGGTGGGCGCGGGTATCGAAGATGTGCCACAGTGTCAATAGGTTCTCCCGCTTGGTGGTCTCGTCGAAAGTGATGCCAAGGTGATCCGCGTCGATTACCCGCAGGTTGATGCGTGACTCACGGGCGCGTGCGGCGAGCCGCCCAGCAAGGCCCGGTACGTGCACTTGGATGGTGTCAAAAAAATGTGGGTCTACCACCTTGTAGCCGATTTCTTCGAGGCCGAGCGCCAGGATGCAGGTCATACGGTGCACACGGCTGGCAATGGTGTGTAGCCCTTGTGGGCCGTGATACATCGCGTAAAGGGTCGAAATATTAGCCAGCAGGACCTGGGCGGTACAGATATTGCTGGTGGCTTTTTCGCGACGGATGTGCTGCTCACGGGTCTGTAGGGCCATGCGCAAGGCAGGCCGGCCTTGGGCGTCTCGTGAGACCCCGATGATGCGGCCTGGGGTGGAACGTTTGTAGGCGTCGCGGGTTGCAAAAAAGGCAGCATGCGGACCGCCGTAGCCCATCGGCACGCCAAAGCGCTGCGCATTGCCGATGACGATATCGGCGTCCATCTCACCGGGCGGCTTGACCAGCGCCAGCGCCAGGATGTCGGCCGCCACGACGGCCAGTGCCTTTTTCTCGTGAGCAGCCGCGATGGCGTCGGTGAGATCACGCAGGCCGCCGGTTGAGGCCGGGTATTGCAGCAGCACGCCAAAAAACTCGCGCCGTTCCAGTTCTGCAAACGGATCATCTACGAGGATCTCAAAGCCCATGAACCCGGCGCGGGTCTTCAATACCGCCAGGGTCTGCGGGTGCACGCAGTGGTCGACGAAGAAGACATTGGACTTAGCTTTGGACAGGCGTCGGCACATGCTCATGGCTTCAGCTGCAGCTGTTGCTTCGTCAAGCAGTGAGGCATTAGCGAGGTCCATCGCGGTTAGGTCCATGACCATCTGCTGGAAGCCCAGCAGCACTTCCAGACGACCCTGGCTGACCTCGGCCTGGTAGGGGGTGTAGGCCGTGTACCAGTCGGGGTTCTCCAGCACGTTGCGCCGGATGACCGGCGGCATCACGGTGCCGTGGTAGCCACAGCCAATCATCGAGATAAATACCTGGTTGCGGTGACGCATGTGCCGCAAATGAGTGCTGGCGGCGCGTTCACTGCGGGGCGCCTCCATTTCCAATGGCCGTTCGCTGACAATGTCATTTGGCACCGCACGCTGGATTAGTTCATCTAGCGAGGTGCACCCGAGCGACGCCAGCATCGTGCTGGTGTCTTCATCGCTGGGCCCGATGTGCCGACGGATGAAATCGCCGTGCATCTCAAGGTCGGTAAGGCTCTGGTGTTGATTGTCCAAGTTGGTGGGCACAATTATCGAATTTTGGTGAGCCGGCTGAGGTCAAGCCAGGGAGGTGATAAGGCTGTCGTAACCGGCCTTATCCATCAGGGTCTCCAGATCGGCAGCGTCGGTAATCTTGACCCGAAAAAACCAGCCGTCACCGGTCGGATTCTCGTTGACCTTTTCTGGGGCGTCGCTCAGCGCTTCGTTGACCTCAACAATTGTTCCGCTGACCGGCGATTTAACGTCGCCGGCGGCTTTGACCGACTCGAGGACGGCAGTTTCGTCACCAGCCGTGACTTCACGGCCGACGGTGGGAAGCTCCACATAGACCAGGTCGCCCAGTTGTTCTTCAGCGTAGTCGGTGATGCCGACGGTCGCGACATCGCCGTCTAGGCTAACCCATTCATGATCTGCTGTGTATCTGATTTCGCTCATGCGAGCTGACTCCTTGGTTTTCTGTTGCGGTAGTAGTTGTGCGGTGAGAAAGGCAGGTTAGCTACCCTTGTCGGCAGTAGTTTGCCACGCACTAGGGCATGCAGTGCAGTACCAACAGCGGTGTGTGCAGCGTCGACGTAGCCCATCGCGATCGGCCCTTTGATGCTCGGCCCAAAACTGCCGCTGGTGATCTCGCCAACTGGCGCACCTGAGTGGGTCTGCAGCACAGCGCCAGCGCGGATCGGGGCTTTGCCGTCGGGTTTAATGCCAACCCGCACACGCGCCACACCTTGTGTAGCCTCGGTGAGGATGCGCTGTGCGCCTGGAAAGCCACCGGCGCGAGTGCCGCCCAGCCGTCGGCACCCGGGAATAGCCCACTGCAAGTTAGCTTCAATCGGCGAAGTGTCTAAAGTGATGTCTTGTCCATGCAGGCACAGGCCGGCCTCGAGGCGCAGCGAATCGCGCGCACCAAGGCCAATCGGTGTCACTTGGGCCGCTGCTAACAGTTCCCGGGCCAGGCCTTCGGCTTCTGTTGCAGCCACCGAGATCTCAAAACCGTCTTCGCCAGTGTAGCCGCTGCGCGAGACCGTACACTGAAAGCCGGCAATGCCAAGCACCTGCACTTCCATGAACGACATGGTGGTTGCCGCCGGTGCAAGCTGCTCCAAAACGGTAGCCGCAGCAGGGCCCTGCAGCGCCAACAGGGCCTGATCATTGAGGAGAGTTAAGGTGCAATCGGCCGGGCACGAGCGTTGCAGTAGGTTCAGATCCGCTGCTTTATTGGCGGCATTAACCACCAGTGTGAAACAATCCGTTATCCGTTGGACCATGAGGTCATCCAGGATACCGCCAGCTTCGCTGGTAAAAAAACTGTAGCGCTGGCGCCCTGCGGCGAGACCCTCAATGTCGGCGGGTATGAGCGATTCGAGGAATGAGGCGGCACCGGGACCCTGCACCGTCACCTGGCCCATGTGCGAGACATCGAAAAGGCCCGCCGCGGCGCGCACCTGGCAGTGCTCACTGATAATCCCATCAGCGTAATTGAGTGGCATGCGATAACCGGCAAAGGGCACCATTCGAGCACCGAGTTCCAGATGCAGATCGTGCAACGGGGTCTCGAGAACGGGTGGATCCGGGTGACGCACGGAGTCGATTAGTGTGGCTCCCATGGCCGAGGTCGATGCGGGGCGATAGTATATATGCTACCTGCTCGAATCTGGTGACCGAGTAGGATACGGATGCCGAGCAGGCAAAGGAAGCCGAAGCAATGACTGCAAATCCCATCTTGGCAGAGGTCACCCGGGGAGCCATGGTAGAAAGTCGCCATCGCGGCGCCATTGCTGTGATCAAGGTCGATGGTCAGATCGTTGCCGCAATTGGCAATACAGAACGTTTAATCTATCCGCGTTCTGCCATTAAGCCCCTGCAAGCACTGGCGCTGGTAGAAAGCGGTGCTGCGAAAGCTTTCGGCCTTGGCGTCGTGGAACTGGCACTCGCCTGTGCCTCACACAACAGCGAACCACAGCACATCGAGGCGTTGCGAACCTGGTTAGGCCGAGTAGGCCTCGTTGAGAGCCAGTTTGAGTGCGGGGCGCATCCGCCACGCCGGACAACGGACCGTGACGAGTTGGCAAAAATGGGCTGCAAGCCTGGCCCCATCCACAATAACTGCTCAGGTAAGCACGCGGGCTTCATGACCACCGCAGTACACTGCGGGGAACCGGTTAAAGGCTATACCCGGCACGAACATCTGGTGCAGCAGCGGGCAATGGAGATTGTCAGCGAGTTGGGCGGGGTCTCGCTGCTCGATGCCCCGGCGGGAATTGATGGCTGTGGCATACCGGTCGCAGGTATGCCGTTGAAATCAGTAGCGCTAGCCTTTGCGCGTTTTGCCAACGGCAAAGGGCTGGCCAAGCAGCGCCGGGCGGCAACACTGGCGATCTACCAGGCCATGGTCGAACAACCGTTCATGGTCGCCGGTACCGGCCGCTGGTGCACGCGGGCCATAAAATCAGGTGGGGGCGCTTTTATCGTCAAGACTGGGGCCGAAGGTGTTTACTGTGGTGCCGTGCCCGCGGCCGGTATCGGCATCGCCATTAAAGTAGACGATGGCGCGCAGCGGGCAGCGGAGTGTGCGATGGGCTGGGCATTGGCCCGTTTTGCAGGGCTCGACGCCCCATGCCGTGCCGAGATTTCGGACCTCGCAGTGTCGCCAGTGAATAACTTTGCTGGGCAGAGAGTAGGGGAGGTGCACCCATCTGCCGAACTGGCAACGCTCGGCAATGGAAGTTTTTGAAGCTAGACAAGAGCCTTTTGTTAAAACGCTGTGGTAAGTAAACAAACAAGCACTCGAGACTGCCATCGACCCAATAGCGGATGCTCGGATTCCCAGCGCATCCTTGTGTAGCGCTTGCTTGATTGCTACGCTTAAGTTGACTGTTCTTCTCATCTGGTAAGGTAACTTGATGAAGCGCCGGACGCTGGAGGAAATTACGGCACTTGACCGCGATGACCCACTGCGGGAGAAACGTTCTGCGTTCGAGATTTCTGAAGATGTGATTTATCTCGACGGCAACTCGCTGGGCGTGTTGCCAAAAGCGGTTCCTGCGCTAATGGACACGGTCGTTACCCAGCAATGGGGCGACAGCCTCATCCGCGGCTGGAGCGAGCACGGTTGGATGGACCTTCCATCTCGGGTAGGCAACAAAATTGGCCATTTGATTGGGGCGCAGCCCGGTACCGTTATTGTTGCCGACTCCACTTCCGTCAATCTCTTTAAGTTATTGGCAGCCGCATTGGCGCTGCGCCCTCGGCGCAAAGTAATTCTTTCAGACAGTGGCAACTTTCCGACTGATCTCCATATAGCGCAAGGGTTACGTGATCTGCTAGAGCGTAATCACGAATTAAAACTGGTCGAGCCTGACAAGATCGAGAATGCAATTGATAAATCAGTTGCGGTATTGATGTTGACCGAAGTCGATTACAAGACCGGTTTTAAGCACGACATGGCACGATTGACCGGCTCTGCCCATGATGCGGGAGCGCTCACGCTGTGGGACCTGGCCCATTCGACTGGTGCATTTCCAGTCGACCTTACCGCAGCAAAAGTCGATTTTGCAGTGGGATGTGGTTACAAGTACTTAAATGGCGGTCCTGGTGCACCCGCCTTTCTCTACATTGCACCGGAGCACCAGAACAAAGTGATGCCGCCGCTCTCGGGCTGGATGGGGCACCAAGCGCCGTTCGACTTTGATCTCGAGTACCGCCCAGCGGCTGGTATTGAGTGCATGCGCGTAGGCACGCCTCCGGTGCTTTCACTTTCTGCGTTGGACTGTGCGCTGGACGTTTATGCCGATGTTGACATGCTCGACATCAGGCAGAAATCTGTCGCTCTTTGTGAGTTATTTATCTCGGAAGTCGAGGCACGTTGTGCGGAGTTGCAACTGGCAAGCCCGCGCAACGCGGACGCTCGCGGCAGCCAGGTGTCATTTCGTTATGACTATGGTTGCTCGCTGATTAAGGCATTGAGTGTGCGCGGTGTTATCGGCGATTTTCGTCCACCCGATATCATCCGTTTTGGCTTTACCCCACTCTATCATTCGTATATGGACGTATTCCGGGCCGCCGAGATCCTGGAAGAGACGATTCCAACCGGCTATCATATTCAGTCGAATAAAGGGAGAAGCTGACATGCTTACTGGGAAAAATATTGTTGTCACAGGGGCCGCATCAGGTATAGGACAACGAACGGCAGAACTCGCTCAAGCGATGGGCGCAACAGTTTTTTCGGTAGATCGCAATATTCCGGAGCAGCGTGTTGGTCATTTTATTGAAGCTGATCTTGGTTCGCAAAAAGGCGTTAATGACCTCATTGAAGCGCTGCCGGCAGGAATTGATGCCTTGGCCAATGTAGCAGGCCTTTCCGGCACGAGTGGGCGAGTTGCAACTATTGCGGTAAATTTTTTTGCTCTTCGGGCATTGAGCCTTGGCCTTGCTTCCAAAATTAATCAATGTGGATCGGTAATCAATGTTGCGTCTATTGCGGGTTTCGGTTGGCGGGCAAACCTTGAGCGAGCGAAAAAAGCTTTGGCAGTGAGCGATTTTCCGACGAATATCGATAAATTCTGTGACGATCACAATATACAAAACGAGACTTCTTATCCGGACTCAAAAGAGCTTCTTCTACTCTGGACATATCAAGCCTCGCAAGATCCAATTTTCAAGGACAAAAATATCCGCATCAATGCTGTCAGTCCTGGCCCTGTAGAAACCCCGATCCTCAAACAGTTCCGCGAGGTATTGGGAGATGAGAGAGTTAATAGTGACATCAACCGGGTTGGGCGTGCAGGAACGGCTCATGACATTGCGCCTCCAATTCTGTTCTTGGCCTCCGATGCATCACGCTGGGTAAATGGAACCAACCTGGCTTGTGACGGCGGTCTTGAGGCCTCTGTCATGGCCGAAGTAATGGAATTCTAAAGGAGATAAAACATGAATGTTCAGCTATTGATAGACGGACAAGCGGTCGCAGCGACTGATGGACGAACCTATGATCGTTTTGATCCAGTAACCGGCCAGATTGCCAGCACGGCAGCGGCTTCTTCCAAAGAAGATGCTCTAAAGGCAGTTGAAGCAGCTGCGGCGGCTTTTCCGGCTTGGTCTGCGACAGGCCCTGGACAAAAGCGAACATTTCTGCTCAAAGCAGCGGATGCACTAGAAGCCAAAACCGAAGAATTTATCGGCAAAATGATTACCGAAACAGGCGCAACTGGTCCTTGGGCCGGCTTCAATTGTATGTTGGCCGCTGGCATGCTGCGCGAAGCAGCGTCAATGACAACCCAGATCACTGGAGAAGTCATTCCGGCCAACAAACCGGGCTCACTGGCGATGGCTCAGCGCAAGCCTCTTGGCGTCTGCCTGGGCATTGCACCTTGGAATGCTCCAGTAATTCTTGGCGTTCGCGCTATCGCGATGGCGCTAGCCTGTGGGAATTCAGTTATCCTCAAGGCCTCAGAGCTCTGCCCAGCAACACATTTGGCAATAGGTGAGGCTTTTCAGGAAGCCGGGTTGCCGAGTGGAGTGGTGAATGTGATCACCAACGCGCCTGAAGACGCAGCGGATGTTGTCTCAACATTGATTGCTGCTCCTGCGGTGCGTCATATCAACTTTACAGGTTCAACGGCCGTGGGCCGCATTATTGCATTGAATGCCGCCAAGATACTCAAACCAGTACTTCTTGAGCTCGGCGGCAAAGCCCCCATGATTATTCTTGATGACGCCGACCTTGAAGGAGCCGTTAATGGCGCAGCCTTCGGGGCCTTCATGAACCAGGGGCAAATATGTATGTCGACAGAGCGGTTGATTGTGCATGAGGGCATCGCCGATCGTTTTGTAGAGGCTCTGGCTGCCAAGACCAATGCGCTGCCTGCAGGCAATCCGAGGGATAAAGTTGTTCTGGGCTCACTTGTTAACCTCGAAGCTGCGGAAAAGATGGATGCACTGATTGAGGACGCAACAGCAAGGGGCGGCAGGGTTGTCGCTGGTGGCAGCCGCGATGGCTCAATTGTAAAAGCAACATTGATTGATGATGTGACATCCAAGATGCGCATTTATGCGGAAGAGAGTTTTGGACCTGTTAAGCCGATTATTCGGGTTAAAAACGATGCAGAAGCCATACATGTTGCAAATGACACCGCCTATGGCCTTTCGGCAGCTGTTTACAGCCAGGACATCAACCGTGCCTTATCCGTTGCAAATCAGATCGAAAGCGGGATTTGCCATATTAATGGCCCAACCGTTGGTGATGAAGCTCAAATGCCCTTTGGCGGCGTGAAAGATTCAGGCTATGGTCGCTTTGGGGGCAAGGCAGCTATCGATGCGTTTACATCTATACGCTGGGTAACGATTGAAGATCCAAAACAGCAGTATCCATTCTAGGGACAGATGGGGAGGGCTCAGGATCGACATCGAGACCTGCGTTGCCTACGGCGGGGTCATGAAAGTCATCACCACCCATCGAGGGTCCGCTGGTGATCGACAAGATCCTCGATCACCTCAAACACAAAATCAAGATCAGGGCTTTACCCCAAAGCTGGCCGCCACCGGCTGAGTGGCACAGGTGGTTTGACGGACCAACAAAAGCCAACGGTACAGCTCTTATGCTGTGCTCACACCATCGCGGCAGCGGTTCGCCGTGATGGTTACAGGCACCGGGGAGTATTTGTTTTTCGCCTTTATTGGTTACGACTGTTGTCGTTATATATTTCCAAACCTCAAGACTTCTCGAACCAAACGGCGGTACCTTGAGAAAGGTCCCAATATGAGATTTACCACTCATACCCTCTGGCGGAGATGTATGTACCCAGTTATGCGCCAGAATAATTCGGAAATGCTCTAGCTGCCAAAATAGGCTTCTTTAAGAATTTCAGGATGGGATTGCAGCAGAGATGGCACTCCGGAAAAATGCATTTCGCCGTCGTTTAACACGCAAACGTAATCCGCGAGATCAAGCGCCAACTCGGTAAATTGTTCGATCAAAATAATTCCAGTGCCTGCAGTCGCCATATCTTTTGCGACCCCCATGAGGCGTTTGACAATCAATGGGGCCAGACCCAGAGACATTTCATCCAACAGCACATATTTGGGCTGAGACACTAGAGCGTGACTAAGGGCCACCATTTGTTGCTGCCCACCGGATAAAGTACCGGCGATTTGGCTCTTACGTTTGGCTAGCTCAGGGAATATCGTATAGGTTTTATCCAATGTTTCAACCAAACCTGTGGCCAACATGCTGCCTGCAGCGCGCAGATTATCATCAACGGAAAGGTTGGGTAATATACGGTGGCCTTCTGGAACTGCGGCCACGCCAGCGTGGCGAATAGCCTCTGGCTTTTCATTGGTGATATCTTGGCCGTCAACGTGGACAAAGCCCTTGCTCACATGCAACATACCGGCGGCAGCTAATACCAGTTCAGATTTTCCTGCTCCATTTGCACCGATGATTGCCGTTACCTTACCCGGCGCAACCGATAGGCTAACATCTTTAACGACGGGTTTGGTCGCAATTAGTACTGTTAGATCATTGATGGTCAGAGACATGCTTTTAACTTTCTTCCACACCAAGATAGGCAGCCCGTACTTTTGGATCGGACAGTATTTCAGAAGTTTTCCCAAATGCGATGCGTTCGCCAAAATCGAGAACCAAAGTCTCTTCACAAATTTTTGCAATCAAATCAACGTCATGATCGATGACAAGGGTTTTTGCACCAGTGTGCTTATCAATCGAAAGGATTAACTCACCTAATTTATCTGTTTCCTCTGACGAAAGGCCCGCTGCGGGCTCATCAAACATAATGACTTTAGGGCTGCCAACAAGGCATTTGGCAACGTCCGTTAAGCGTCGTTCAAAATTGTTTAATTCAACGGCGGGCCGCCAGGAATGTTCGCTCATGCCAACGATGTCCAAAGCATGGGCAACATCACTCGCGTTCTGCGATGGGTTGAGTCCCATACCGTCGAGCTGCGCCAGGACGTTGTCAAAAACAGTTAAATCGTCGGCAATTTCTTCGAATTGAAAAGATCGCCGTAGTCCCCAATGCCCTCTTTTATGCGGCGCTAACTCCGTCAGAATCTGACCATCTATACCGACAGAGCCACCTTCAGGCGATACAAACCCCGAAAAGACATTCATCAATGTGGTTTTACCCGCTCCATTCGGCCCGATGATACCGCTGACCTGCTTGGTGAAACTGGCGCTTATATTGTCCAACGCCACGACGCCGCCAAAATGAACCGAAACGTCGGAAATTTCTATCGAAGCAGACAGCTCGGTTTTTTCTTTTGCCGCCGAATTCTGAATCCGCAGACGGCCGAAGACTGGTTCAATTTTATTTCCGACGACAGACCCCAATTCCATGAGTTGTCCGGCAATACCATTTGGCGCATAGATCACTGCATGAAGCAATCCCGCGCCGAAAATAACAAAGGACAGATCGGCATCAAGCCCCCAATCATTTAGCAAGGCTGGTAAGATGCGAAACAAAGTTGCTGCTACGATTGCACCCAACCAATAATTTACGCCCCCTACGATTGCTAAAGCAAATACCATAATGCTTTCACTGGCGCGAAAGGTGCTGCCCGAAAGTAATCCCAAACTGCCTGCAAGCAACGCGCCTGAGATTCCGGCTAACAGCCCAGCTATCCCAAAAGCCCAGGTTTTGTATAGTGTGACATTTACCCCAGCCGACATTGCCGCCGCTTCTGATCGTTTAATCAATGCCCAGGCGCGGCCCGGTGCCAAACGACGATGAAATTCGATCAGTAATATCCCAAGAGCGCACACGAAAATCGTATATCGCATGTAAGCTTCATCAGATTGCGCAATAGCCGGACGTCTAAATTCAGCGCTGAATGAACTTTTCACACCCCAGAATCCCTCCCCGCCATTGGGGAACTGAAATGTGCCAAAAATTATCTCAAACCCACCGGCCGCCATCAACGTAACAAGTGCAAGATAAAGTCCGCGCAATCGAAGTGCAGGTAATGCCAGGATCATACCGAACCCAGAAGTTATGACTCCGGCAGCAAGAAAATTGAGCTCAAACGGTAAATCGAATGCATGGTTTAAACGCAGCACTACCCAGCCGCCAACACCCATCAAACCTACTTGGGTTAAACTGACCATGCCTAAGCGGGCATACATAAATGCAACACCCGAGATGGCTAAAACAAAACAGCCGGTTGAGGTGAAAATCTTTAGCCATTGCCCTCCGACAACAGCTGGCAACACAAAGAATGCAAAAAGCGCAAAGAGTAAACCAGCACGGCCGGATGGTGTGGTGCGAAAAAGACCGCTATCCATCGACTAATCCGTCCCACTAAACGTTAGTCGACGACCGCGTTGATACCACAACAAAACAACTGCGGCAATAACAAAAGGAGCTATTGGTCGCACACCTTTAAAAACCTGAGATAAAGTAAGTAGCGATTCAATCACTCCCATCGACAGGCCGCCAATTAGCACCAGTATTAAATTATCGAGCCGACCGCAGACCGCAGCGGCAATAGATGGAATAACCATAAACGTGATCACAAAAGGTTCCAATCGAATGAGATCGCCAAACATTAGACCTGTAAAACCAGCGATTACTCCTGAAATACCCCAGGCGATTGTTTCAACTTTTAAAATCGGTATTCCTAAGAGCGCCGATAAATCGCGGTCATTGGCGAGCGACCGCATTTGTAAACCAACTTTGGTGTGATAAAGATAAAAATAAATCCCGATGACGATACAGATCGAGGCAGCAAAAGCGATCAACCTGGTCACAGTCACCCGCAAACCTAAAATATACACCCCAATTTTGTCAGACGGTAATGCGAATTTTCGAGGGTCGTCCTCCCAGATAAAGCTGACTATCCCCAGAATAATCAGGGCAAAACCAAGCGTAGCCACGGCTTTCACTACCGGCTCACGCCAAGCCAAAAGGGGCGCAATTAATCGGCCATAGACTAAGGAAATAATGAGTGCGACAAATATAGCGACAAGCCAAGTAAAAGGCCCCCAAATACCCCAATCGGCGAATTGCCAGGCTAACATGACGCCAGCAGCGCCGGCGGCGCCATTGGCAAAATTCAAGACCCCGGTGGCCCGGTATAGGACTACTATACCAATGCCGCCAAGCGCATAAAGTGAGCCGATTGCCAAGCCGGATACAAAAAACAATCCAACAATTTTGATGGGTTTACCCGACCCCAAGAAAAGGACAATCGCGACCATCGCGATCAGATATATCATCCAGTTCAGATGTTTTAAATTTCGCATCAAAACATCGCCTGTTGCTTAAAACAAACGCCCGCTGAGATCTCAGCGGGCGTTAAATGTGAGTTGAAAATGGGATCAGCGCAAGCCAAGCTTCTTTTCAATTGCTATATGTGGTTTGAAGTATGCGCTGTCAAATTCATAGCATTCACGCACAATCTTAAATCCACCATTAATAATTTGCACCATGTAACCAGCATGGTTTGGCATGTGGAAATCTGAATCGCCAACATAATAGGGCCCGCACATCAAATCTGATCTATAGCCGGAAATATTTTTAATTGCTTGGGTTACTTTGGCGCGATTATCAATATCTTTAGGATTCATAGCTAACATCATTTTTACGAAAAAGGTAGCCGACAAATAACCGGACTGAGCGAATGTATCGCGAGGATCTTCCGGTTTGGCATAAGCATCCATTACCGCCTTCCAGTTTTTTGCGTCAGGTCCACCAATTTGGAATGGGGCCAATTCGGCGTTTACAAAAACCTTGCCATCCCAATATTTGCCAAGTGCCTTAGGCACAGATAAATCATAAAGGGGCGTTGGCGCAATCCATACATATTGGTCACGCAAATCTTGCTCTTCGGCAGCTTTTAAAACCGCTATTGCGAGACCAGCAGGCAAATTCATCAAGATAGTGTCAGCACCGTTAGAAATAATTTCAAGCAAAGCGGAGTTCACGTCCGGTGCGCCGGGATTGAGAAGCGCCATTGAGCCTGAGCCACCACGTGCTTTCATTAAATCGATACTTGCTTTGCACGACCATGGGCCATTGTTTGGAATGTTCAACCCAATGCAGCCGACATTTTTTGACCCAAGCTCTTCTTGAGCATATTGCGTTGCACCGAGGTTAGACGGTAATGGGCCCTGGTTTGTCGAAACAATGTTTGAGCTTTCGAAACATTCTGAGATTGCACAAGCTGCAGCCATCGACATGATATTTGCTTTTTTATAAGTCCCGGCATTTACAGCCATTTCAATGAAAGATCCATTGGCGACCAAAGCGACCGCGCCAGCATCTATAACCAACTTAGAAGCGGCTTGTGCCGCAAGCTCCGGGTTCCACTGATCATTTTCGATTCGGTAATCAATAGGTCGACCGTGAATGCCACCGTTGGCGTTCACACAATCAAAATAAGCTTTCGCCGCATCGGTAGACGCGGAAAAATCGCCCGGAGGCGCATTACCATGAATCCCACCAACAATAATTGGTTTGCCTTTGGCGGCAACTCCCGTATTCGCACCACATTTTGTCGCAGCATGTGACTGCCCTGTAAAGGCAAAAACCACCAGTGCGAGTAAGGCTACGGGCAAAGTTTTCATTTTCATTAAATCCTCCTTTGTTGAACAATATAATAAGTGAAATTTACGCTCCGACGGCCTCATTCCCCAGCATAAAGCGAGTACAGCGCTCCGCAATCATCATCGTCGGAGCATTTGTGTTGCCGCTAGTGAGACTTGGCATAGCCGAGGCATCAGCTACGCGAAGACCCTGAACGCCTCTTACCCGCAATTCGCTGTCGAGTACCGCCATCTTATCGGTATCGCTGCCCATTTTACAAGTTCCCGAAGGATGGAATATAGTTTTGGCGGTCTGGCGCACATAATCGCGAAACGCATCATCATCATTCTCGATGCCTGGTTCTGGCATCATCCGTCGCTTGATTAATTTAGCTAATGAAGGTGCTTCGAGGATTTCGATACCCTTCTTAATTCCGCGCATTAAGATTTCAACGTCAGCCGGATCTGTCAGTGCACCAGAATTAAATAGCGCCGAATCTTTGGAATTTGCAGAGCGTAATTTAACTGTGCCGCGTGATTCGGGTCGCAAGAGATTTGGCCCGATGGCAATGCCGTGAGCTTCAATTGCCGGTCGGTCCAGACCAGCAACCATTAACGGCAAAACATGAAATTGTAAATCGGGGATACCTTTATCCGACACGTCAACAAAGCCGCCACATTCAACGACATTAGACGTTAATAGACCGGTCCGAGTTGTTAAATATTGCAACATATGTTTGAACGCAGCAAAACCCTTGTCTTCTTTATACATTGAAATAGGTTCATGAGTTTCTCCTTGAACCGTGCTTTCCAGATGATCTTGGTAATTTTCACCAACACCTGGCAAATCACTCACAACATCAATGCCATGTTCTATTAATTCGGCGGCTTTCCCAATACCGGATAACTGCAATAGGCGAGGAGTCTCAATAGCGCCAGCACACATAACCACTTCACCGGTGCAGGTGTAGCTGGCGCCATCTTCCAAAATGACGCCGGATGCCCGCTTACCGGCAAAGGTTATTTTCGCGACTCGCCGATTGGTCAGGATTTGTAGATTTGGTCGTTTTTCGGCTTTACGCAAAAATGCTTGAGCCGCACTCCACCGGCGGTTTTCACTCGTGGTGCTTTGATAGAAGCCAACTCCTGCCTGTTCGGCGCCATTAAAATCTTCATTGTATGGAATGCCAACTTCTTGCGCCGCCCGAATAAATGCCCAACTTAAAGGATGGCCGTAGCCCTTCTCCGAAACGACCAACTCACCTTCCGTGCCGTGAAATTCGTCACTATGGCGCATGTTGTTTTCAAGAGAGCGAAATACCGGCAGAACTTCTTCAAATGACCACCCTTTAACACCCATTTGTCCCCAGCTGTCGTAATCCTGACTTTGCCCTCGAATATAAATCATAGCGTTAACCGAACTTCCGCCACCAATAACATGGCCTTGCGGCACAATTGCGGGGCGATTGTTCAACGCCTCAGAGGGCTCGCCAACATAGGCGGTGGAATCCACTCCTTTTTCCAAAATTTTGAAAAACGTAGCCGGAATATGGATCCATTTGCTGGTGTCGTTTCGCCCGCTTTCGAGTAAAAGAACGCGAACGCCTGGGTCTTCGGACAGGCGAGAGGCCGCAACACAACCAGAAGACCCCCCGCCTACAACTATGTAATCAAAATTTTCCATTAGTTGAACACCACCTGTATATCAGTATATTTTTGTAGACCTTCCTTACCTTATCCAACGCGAAAACCGAGGATTTAACGCCAGCGAACGGTGCATTTGGCTGGATGGCGCCAAGTTTATTAATCCAGGCTGAACCGCCGATAAGGAATTATTGGCAGCGTTGATCACGTCATCAATATCTGAACATTTGATGAGTGGTAACACGGGGCCAAATTGTTCTTCATCAACGATGAGTATTCCCTAATATAGATCTATGGGATTTCTCAGGCAATTGATATCGATCAAGAAACAATCGAGAACCAAAGCCCCTGGATTTGAAGAAGTTTCAATACCGCTTCAGGAGGAGGCTAAGGTCACACGGTTACGGTAAGCGCTCCTTAACAGTCTGTGGGAAAAAGTCACGTAGCCGCCGCGGGGGTCCCGAGCGCGTTTGAGCGAGTTAGAACGGATAGGTGTAATCGAGAGTGCATCTCGGGGAATCAGATCTCCTCAGGGGTATAGGCGCGGATGCTGAGGGCGTGGATATCGGAGTGCATCAGTTCTTCGACTGCCTGGTAGACCAGGCGATGGCGGGCCAGCGTGTCGAGATCAACGAAGCGCTCAGATACGATAGTCACGTTATAGTGACCGCCGCCACCGGCGGCGCCAGCATGACCGGCATGCAAGTGGCTCTGATCTTCGATTTCGATTGTTTCTGTCGAGAAGGCTGTGCGCAGCCGTTCGGTGATGTCCGCCACGCGGTTCATGACGGGGCCTTTTTAAAAAGTCGCGCAAAGTAGGCGGATTGGGTCATCAGGCATTCCTCAAGGGGTCGGTGACGTCATTTCTAATAATGGCACAGCGCATTAGGCCTTATCTTCATCAGGAGTAACGATGTGGCGGGCAATCAGCAGCATTTGGACGACAGTAAAAGCCAGAGTCAGGCCCATTAGACCAAAGACCTTAAAGTTGACCCAGAAGTCGGTACGGGCCTGTTCGTCCAGATTCACCCGGAAGTAGAAAGCGACGTACAGGTTGAGCAGCCCGGTGGCCAGGAAAAATAGCCCCCAACTGAGATTCACCTTCTTCCAGATCGGGCCGGGCAGGTTCAGTTGCCCGCCCAGCAGGTGCTCGAGCACGGTGCGCCGGCCACTGACCTGGCTACCGAGGACGATGACTGCAAACAGCCAATTGACGATGGTTGGCTTCCACTTGATAAATGTGTCGTCCCGAAACGCCAAGGTCAAGCCACCGAAAACGGCAATGACCAGCAGGGTCACTACGTGAGTAGTTTCAAAACGGCGATGGCGAAACCAGTGCCAGCCGACTTGCAGCAGCGAAGCCGCGATGGCAGCAGCAGTCGCAACGTAGATGCCATAGATTTTGTACGCTGTGAAAAAAAGAATCAGCGGAAAAAAGTCAAACAATAACTTCATGACAGATACAGTGTAGATGGAGTTGCTTAAGTATAAACGCGCATGTTCGGTCCCCGCGTAGTAGCAGGCAGGCAAGCGGGTCGGGCGGCCCCGGCTACGTGGCGGGCAGGGGCCCCTTTGGGGTTGGTACCGAGGGTCGGACTCGAACCGACACGGTGTTGCCACCACCAGATTTTGAGTCTGGCGCGTCTACCAGTTTCGCCACCTCGGCATGATTGATTTATCGGGAAAATACAACTCGGAAATTACAATGTATCTTGTTGCAATCCCTTTTTGCACTTCCCGAGCAAAAACTTGCCCAACGCACCCTCGATTTTAACACCCGGCCATACTCAAAAATTCGTCGGGCCCGGTTACGTCTTGGATCCCCTTGACTGTTACCAATCCAGATTCAACCGCGAGTCTCGGTTATGGTGCCGTAAAAGCAGTGTAATTGGATATATGTTTCAGGGTAGACCTAGGTGCTGGTGTAAGCAAGATACCTGTTGTGGGTAGCTGTACAGGCGCACAGGGAAGAAGCATGTCGTCGTGTAGAAGTAGACACACACCAATCCATATGCAAATTCTCAGGTGGCTGAAAAAAGGAAGGCGCGGTGGATCGATGAGGATAGAGGCGAGGACAGCAGCCGGAGGTTGTTCTCATCGTAACGATGCCACCGCACACCGCTTAAGCACCTCCGGAGCAACCGATCGGGGGATACAGAAAAACCACGCGCGGGAGGAGTTCCGGGCCTGGCCGTGATGGACCGGGCAAGGTCTGGCGTGGACCGGTTGTCTGCAAGAAAATGCGGTGGACCGGCAAGAACACTGGAGGAGTTTCCGGGGGTTGTTCTTGCCGTATCGATGCCACCGCACACCGCTAACCCACCCCCGGAAGATGTCTGAGACTCCGGTGCAAATAGCTGGTGAGGAGCAGGCCTTGAAAGGTTCATAGTTCTATCAGAGGGATGACTTGAGGGCTGACTCGACCGCCACGAGGTAGTTGCGGATCTCTTTTCTGCCTTTGCTGGTGCAGCAATAGGTTGTCCGAGATTTGCGCTCGACAAAAGTTTTGTCTATCTGCACCAGGCCGTCTTCTTCTAGTTTTTTCATGTGTGTTGAAAGGTTGCCGCGAGTCAGTTCTAGTTCTGCTAGCAAGGACTTGAAGTCAACCGGGCGCTTGGCTAGTGATAGGTGGGCCATAATGGCGAGGCGCACTCGGTCGAACAGAGTCGGGTGAATTTTGAGGAGTTCTGACGAACCCATCTGTCCGGTACCTTAGCGAAATGATCCGTTTTGCTGACGATAAAGGCGTACGAGTCTCCCAATGGAAATGGTGCCGATGATGCTGAATAGCGCCAGCGGCAGAAGTAGCGCCGGTGAATCCAGCAGGAATTGGCTGATCCCGGCGGCGATGCAGGTAACACCCAGTAACACGGCGCCCTGGGTAGGCAAGGTAAACAAACGACCTTGTATCAGGTAGTCACCGGTGAAGGCCAACAGCAGCGGTGCTACCCATTGCGGTTGGCCAGCGAGCATGACCAGGGAAATCATGGCGAACTTGAGCAGCAGGTCCGACAGGTAGGACATGAGCCGCGCATAACGAAAATTACGAACAATGTAGGTGTTGAATTCCTCACCGCTGTGGCGGGCTGCGCGCCAGAGCACGAAATACAGCACGATCACCAGGCTGGCGAGGATGGCGGCCATGAGGCCGATGCCCAGCAGGCGTAAATCCGGGCTTTGTCCACCCAGCACCAGGGCATGAGTAAGCGCCTGGCGAGTCAATAGTTCGATCAGAGTCAGCAGCAACGCCCCGGTCAGGGCCAGAGCCTGCAGTACGATATTAGCCGTGAGGGTAACCCCGAAAAGGCCTACTGTTGGCGTTGCCGGTTTTTTTGCCTCAACCTGGTCCAACACTCGGCGGATCAGTTCTACATCGGCAATCGCCCGGCGGATGTCAACTTCATCCTGGTTCACTCGTTGCTCCCTTCACAAACCGGTTTGCAGTGCAAACCAGAATATAGATGGCAATCCGACACCTGTCAAGCGGGCCCAAAATAGATCAAATGGCCTAGCCGGAAGTGCAAGGGGCGCTTGCGTTAGGATAGGACAACCTTGTTAGAGGGCAGAGCCGGTGGTGACCACCATTAAGCGCTGCCAGATACCGGCCGAGCAGCCGCTAATCCTGGCAATAATCAATCAAGCGGCAGTCGCCTATCGAGGTGTTATACCCGGAGATTGTTGGCACGAGCCGTACATGACGACTGCGGAATTGGAACGGGAGATCACAGGAGGGGTAGTCTTTTGGGCCTGTTGGGCGGCCGGGAACATGGTCGGCGTGATGGGTTGCCAGAGTCGGGGCACGGTAGACCTCATTCGCCACGCTTACGTGCAGCCGGCCTGGCAACATCGGGGTATTGGCCGCCAGTTGCTGACAGCAGCTGAGTCACAGATCGAAGGGCCACTGCTGGTTGGCACCTGGGCGGCAGCAACGTGGGCTATTGATTTTTACCAGCGCAACGGTTTTCAAATGCTGACACAGGCCGAAAAGGACGTATTGCTGCGGCGCTACTGGTTGATCCCGGAGCAGCAGATGGCGAACTCGGTAGTGTTGGCTAAGGGCTATTCAGCCGCAGCTTAAGCGACCCGGAGCGACCCGGGCAACTGGCAGAATCCCGGCGAAATAGGAAGGTTTGCCGGACTGCGACACGGCGAGATCGGTCATAGGGATACCGGCCGAGGGCGAATTACACTCCTGCAACGGCGTCTCATACCGGGAGATGCTCAGACTAGCGTTTTAGACTGTTGGCGGCGCTGGCCGCCACACGCTTACACTCTGCGTTAATTCACAGTTCAGGGAGCTGTTTTCGGGCAATGTAGGTGGGCTCGGCCAGGCTAAAACGGTGCGATGCTGCGGTAACCGCGATGGAAGTCAGCGAATTCGATTACGATTTACCTGCGGCGTTGATTGCGCAATCACCGCCGGCAAACAGGGCCGGCAGCCGGCTGTTGCTGGTGCCGGCTGGCGGAGGACCGGTGCTGGATCGATGGTTTCGTGATCTGACAGTGTGGCTGAGCGCGGGCGATCTGCTGGTGGTTAACGACACGCGAGTCATCCGTGCGCGCCTTCTGGGCCGCAAGGCGAATACCGGCGGCCAGGTCGAAATACTGGTTGAACACCTGCCTGGGGGTAACGCAGCTGTAGCGCAGGTGAAAGCCAGCAAGTCGCCGAGCGCCGGCACGGTGATTGAAACGGAGTCCGGCAGCCGCCTTGTTGTGAATGGCCGGCTGGGCGCATTTTTCTGCGTCGAATCACTGGATCAACCCGAGTTTGGAGTATTGCTTGAAAAAGAGGGGCACGTGCCGTTGCCGCCCTACATCGATCGGCCGGACCAGCCGCAGGACCAGGCGCGTTACCAAACGATTTACGCGCGCGTACCGGGTGCAGTGGCTGCACCGACTGCTGGCCTGCATTTCGATCGGGAGATGCTCGATACGCTGGCCGGGCGGGGAATACAGGTAGAGACCTTGACTTTGCACGTGGGTGCAGCAACTTTCCAGCCGGTGCGATGCCGCCAGGTGAGCATGCACCATATGCACAGCGAGCGAGTTTGGGTCGGGCAGCAAGTGGTCGATGCAATCAGCAGCGCCCGCCGCGCCGGCAGACGTATTATTGCCGTGGGCACGACCGTGGTGCGGGCTCTCGAAAGTGCCGCCCTCGGGGATTCGATTGCGCCATTAGCAGGTCAAACTGATCTTTTCATCTACCCCGGCTTCGAATTCAAGGTGGTAGATGCGATGATTACCAACTTTCACCTGCCGCGGTCCAGCTTGCTGATGTTGGTTAGTGCTTTTGCCGGCACCGAGCGTGTGCGGCAGGCTTACGCGCATGCCATTCGACAGCGCTACCGCTTTTTTAGTTATGGGGATGCTATGTTGCTAGAAAAGAAATTGGCCGGGGAATGAGATTTTCGGTCAGTCATCGGGACAGGTACGCGCGTTGTGGGCGGTTGCAACTCGCGCACGGCAGCGTCGATACCCCGGCTTTCATGCCGGTCGGCACAGCCGGCGCGGTCAAGACCGTTACTCCTGATGAGGTCCGCTTAAGCGGCGCTCAAATAATTCTCGGCAACACTTTTCACCTGGGCTTGCGACCCGGCACAGAGGTTATCGAGACCCATGGGGGACTACACCGATTTATGGGCTGGGATGGACCGATCCTGACCGACTCGGGCGGCTTTCAGGTGTGGAGTCTGGCCGCGGACCGAGAGATTCACGAGGCCGGTGTGCGCTTCCGCTCACCGGTCGACGGCTCGATAGTTTTTCTCGGGCCCGAAGAGTCGATGCGGATACAGCGTGCCTTGGGCTCTGACGTCGTTATGGCGTTCGACGAGTGCACCGCCTACCCAGCGAGCCGTGAACAGGCCAGCGAATCCATGTTGCGGTCCTTGCGTTGGGCCAGACGCTGCCGGGCTGTATCCCTGGCTCCGGGGCAGGTTCTGTTCGGCATTGCTCAGGGCGGCGTGTACGAGGACCTGCGTGTCGAGTCGCTGGCCGGGCTTGAGGAGATCGGCTTCGACGGTTATGCCCTCGGCGGCCTGTCAGTGGGCGAACCCAAGGCTGAAATGGTGCGCGTACTTGAGACCATCACGCCACGTATGCCAGCAGACAAGCCACGTTACCTCATGGGTGTAGGCAAGCCGGAAGACCTGTTGGCCGGTGTTGCCGCCGGCATCGACATGTTTGACTGTGTGCTGCCGACCCGCAATGCGCGCAATGGCTGGCTCTATACTGCCAACGGAATCGTGCGCTTGAAAAATGCCGTCCACCGGTCTGCCACCGGGCCGGTGGAGGAAGGTTGCGAGTGTCCGACCTGTGGCCGCTATAGCCGCAGCTACCTCAGGCATTTGCACAGCGTTGGCGAAATGCTCGGGGCACGCCTGTGCACGATTCACAACCTGTATTTTTTCCAGTCGCTAATGCGGGATATCCGGGCTGCCGTCACGCAGGATCGGTTGGCCGGTTTCGCGCGCGGGTTCCTCGATCGTTACGCCTCAGGCAAGGCTGATGTGGCATAATTTGCCGCTTTTCCAGACAAGACAGGGAAGAAGAACATGAGTTTTCTCATATCGGATGCTTGGGCCCAGGCCGGAGGGGGGGCCGGTAGTGGCCTATTCAGCATGCTGCCATTGGTAGGCATCTTTGTGCTCTTTTATTTTCTGCTTATCCGGCCGCAGCAGAAACGGGCCAAGCAGCACAAGGAGATGGTGGCCGCGACTAAGAAGGGCGATGAGGTCGTCACCAATGGTGGCTTGCTGGGTAAGGTGACGGGCATCGATGACAACTTCGTCAGCCTGGAGATAGCCCGGGACCTCACGGTCCGGGTACAGCGGCAGTCAATATCTCAGGTCATGCCTAAGGGAACCTACTGACCGTATGCGCAACCATACGCCGTGGTGGAAGTGGCTGATCATCGCCGTGGTGATCGTACCAGGGGCGTTTTACGCACTGCCGAACCTGTTCGGTGACGACCCCGGTATCCAGCTACGGGGTGCCCGCGGCGGCACGCTCAGTACAGCCGAGTTCAGTCAAATCGAAACGGCTCTGGTGGCTGGTGGTATTCCGCCGCGCTCTGCGGTGCTAGATGACCGGGGTATTCGCCTGCGTTTCGATTCTCTCGATGAGCAACTGCGTGCCCGAGATCTACTTGAGGGCACCCTTAACGACAGTTATACCGTAGCGCTGACTTTGTTGCCGGCAGCGCCTACCTGGATCACTGACATTGGCGCTCTGCCAATGTACCTTGGCCTCGACTTGCGCGGTGGTGTGCATTTTTTGCTTGAAGTGGATATGGATAACGCAGTGCACCGCGCCGAAGAGCGCTATGTCTCCGATCTGCGCTCCGCACTGCGCGAGGGCAAGGTGCGTTATCGGAGTATCAAACGTGAGCCCAACGGTGGCCTCAGTATCGTTTTGCGCGACTCTGAACAGGCCGACGACACAGCGCGTATCGTGCGCCGCGAACTGCCGGGCTTGCTCCTCGATGACAGCCAGGGTGCTGAGGGGGTTTTGCTCGCGCAACTGAGCGACGAAGAAAAGCAAAATCTCTCCAAGTTTGCGTTGGAACAGAATATTACTGCGCTGCGTAACCGGATCGATGAACTGGGGGTGGCGGAGCCGGTGGTTCAGCGTCAGGGTGACCGACGCATCGTGGTGCAGTTGCCGGGTGTGCAGGATACAGCTAGGGCCAAACGTATTCTCGGGCGTACCGCAACCCTGGAGATCATGCTGGTTGACGAGGAACACAGCCTTGATGCGGCGTTGGGCGGCAAGGTTCCGCCAGGATCCAGGGTTTACCGGTTTCGTGACAGTCAGCCAATATTACTGAAGAAGCGCGTTGTCTATTCCGGCGACAACATCGTCGATGCCGCTGCCAGCATCGATACCCAGAGCGGTGGCCCGATTGTAAGCATCACTTTGGATGCTGTCGGCGCTCGTATTAACCAAAAAGTAACCGGCGACAATGTTGGTAAGCGCATGGCTGTGGTTTATATCGAGATGAAATCAACGGTCAAGACCGACGCAGAAGGGCGCCCAATCAAAAATGCCGCGGGCAATGCGATCCGCACCAAGCAAAGACTCGAAGAGGTGATTACGGCGCCGGTAATCCGGGATCAATTAGGCAAGCGCTTTCAGATTGAAGGCCTGGATAGCGTCAACGAGGCCCGCGATCTGGCCTTGCTGTTGCGGGCCGGATCACTGGCAGCTCCAGTGGATATCATTGAGGAGCGCACCGTGGGCCCAAGCCTGGGCAAGGCCAATATCGATCAGGGCTTTACGTCAGTGATTATTGGCTTTGTGCTGGTGCTCATCTTCATGGCCGTTTATTACCGGGTTTTCGGGTTGTTTGCCAACTTAGCACTGGCCCTTAACCTGGTCCTGATCGTGGCGGTATTGTCGATGTTCCAGGCGACCCTGACCCTGCCGGGTGTCGCCGGTATCGTGTTGACAGTTGGCATGGCGGTGGACGCTAACGTGTTGATATTCGAGCGTATTCGAGAAGAATTGCGTAATGGTAATTCTCCGCAGGCGAGCATTCACGTAGGCTACGAGCGGGCGTTATCTACCATTATCGATGCCAATGTCACTACCTTGATCGCGGCGATTGTGTTGTTTAATTTCGGCACCGGGCCGATCAAAGGCTTCGCGGTAACGTTGAGTATTGGGATCCTGACTTCCATGTTTACGGCGATTCTGCTCACTCGGGCGCTAGCCAATCTGATTTACGGCGGCCGGCGGGTTAGCCGGCTCGCAATCTGAGGCAACAAGTGCGGTTCTTCCAATCAAACACCAAATTTGATTTTCTTGGCAAGCGTCGCCTGGCGCTTTCATTGTCGGGTTTGTTGCTGGTGTTGGGGGTGGCTTCACTGGGCCTGCGTGGGTTGAGCTTTGGCATCGATTTCAGTGGCGGTGCCTTGGTTGAGGTGTCCTACAGTGAATCGGTGGATACAGTAATGGTTCGTAGTACGCTCAAGAAAGCCGGTATCGGGGATGCCATTGTTCAGCACTTTGGCACTTCGCGGGACATTTTGGTGCGCCTGCCGGCAAGCCAAGGGGCAGGCTCCGCAGTACAGAGCAGCGCAGTAATGGATGCATTGCGCGGCGCCAAAGGTGAGATGCTGGCGGATAGTCCGGAGGGTGGCATCCAGCGGTGCACCAGTAGCAGTGGTCCGATTAGTGATTGCGCTATCCAGATGCGACGAGTGGAGTTCGTGGGTCCACAAGTCGGAGAGGAACTCACCGAAAAAGGCGGCCTGGCGATGCTCTATGCGCTTATTGGCATCTTGATTTACGTGGCCTGGCGCTTCGAGTGGCGTTTTGCTATTGGCGCCGTAATCGCACTGTTACATGACGTGCTGATTACGCTGGGCGTATTTTCCGTTGTTGGTATGGAGTTCTCACTGCCAGTGCTGGCAGCGATACTCGCAGTCATCGGCTACTCACTGAACGATACCATCGTAGTGTTCGACCGGATTCGGGAAAATTTCCGGAAGATGAGAAAAGGCACGGTCACTGACATCATGAATCGTTCTGTCAACCAGACCTTGCCCAGAACCGTTTTGACTTCTCTGACCACGTTGCTGGTTGTGTTGACTCTGCTACTCGCCGGTGGCGAAGTCATCAAAGGATTCGCCGCTGCTCTTCTAATCGGCGTAATCGTCGGTACTTATTCGTCGATTTTCGTGGCCAGCCCCGCGGTTTTGGCGCTGGGCATAGCCCGCGAAGATATGCTGCCAGTTGTTAAGGAAGGCGCCGAGAGTGACGCACTGCCCTGAGCAGGCCCACTCCGGCCCCGGGCCTTTACCCTGATGCGTTGTCCCAGTTGCTCCCACGATGATACCCGGGTGGTTGATTCCCGGATCGGCGACGGCGGCGCAAGCGTTCGGCGCCGCCGTGAATGTCAAGTCTGCGCCCACCGGTTTACCACTTTCGAGCGATTCGAACCGGAACAGCCGCGGGTGATAAAAAGCGACGGACGGCGTGAACCCTGGGTCGAGGCCAAATTGCGGCGTGGTCTGCTACGGGCACTGGAGAAGCGCCCGGTCGGGGTGGATCGCGTGGACCTGCTGGTAGCAGACGTTACCCGCCAGATACAATTGACCGGCGAACGGGAGGTGCGCTCGGCGGTAATAGGGCAGTTGGTGATGGATGCGTTGCAGGAGGTGGACGAGGTCGCCTTTGTGCGTTACGCCTCCGTATATCGCAGTTTTGAGGATGTATCGGCTTTCAGTACCGAGGTAGAACGCTTGAAGAAATCCCGCCAGTCCAGTCAGAATGTGACCCAGCTTTCGCTGCTTGGTGACAAGGCGTGGGGCAGCAAGAAATGAATAGACTGGTAGCGATGTCTAAGCTTAGCCAGGTGGTTCTTCATGCCGCCGGGGTCGGCTGAATGTTCACTGGTGTTGTCCAGGCGTTGGGTCGGGTTTGCACTTTCGAGCACGGTCAGGGTGATGCGACCATTGGTGTTGAGATGCCTGAGGCGACCGCTGTGGACCTGCAGATCGGTGAGAGTATCGCAGTCAACGGGGTTTGCCTGACCGTAGTCAGGCAACAGGGCGCAGCACTATATTTTGATGTGTCCGCGGAGACTTTGAGTCGGACCAACTTGGCCGTGCTTGATCCCGGGGCCACCGTCAACCTGGAGCGGGCGATGTCAACTACCGACCGCTTCGGCGGGCACCTGGTGAGCGGGCACGTGGACGGTATTGCCACGCTGGCAGAACGTACGGACGTTGCCCGTTCGGTTGTCATGCGCTTCACCGCGGCTCGGGAACTGGCTCCATTTTTTGCCGAGAAGGGCTCGGTTGCCATGGATGGTGTGAGTTTGACGGTCAACCGGGTAGTGGATTTCGAGCATCAAGTCGATTTCGAGGTGAACGTGGTGCCCCACACGCTGCAACTGACCACGCTAGGACGGCTGGAATTAGGCGATCAGGTTCATGTCGAGGTGGATCTTCTCGCTCGTTATGTTAAGCGTCTGCGGGATTGTGAACTCGTTTAATTGGCCAACGCCGTTTCCGGCTGATTCGGTAACTGGATTGACCCCATCACGGAGCAACGCTGCCCTATGAGTAACGAAAAAATGGAGATGCAGACCAGCCCCATTGAGGAGATCTTGGCAGACTACAAGTCTGGCCAAATGGTCATTTTGGTTGATGACGAGGACCGGGAGAATGAGGGCGATCTGGTGATTGCAGCCGGGTTCTGTGCAGCTGATCATATTAACTTCATGGCTGCCTATGGCCGTGGGCTTATCTGCTTGACCCTCACCGAGGAACGATGCCGACAACTTAAATTGCCGCTTATGGTCAACGATAACAACGCCCGCAACTTTACCAATTTCACGGTCTCGATCGAGGCGGCAGAGGGGGTTACCACAGGAATTTCGGCGGCCGATCGTGCCCACACCATTCGCACTGCGGTGAGCGAAAACGCAACTGCCCAGGACATTGTCAGTCCGGGCCATGTTTTTCCAATCATGGCTCAGCCCGGCGGGGTGTTAACCCGGGCCGGCCACACTGAGGCCGGAGTAGACCTCGCCCGGTTGTGTGAACTGGAGCCGGCCAGCGTAATCTGTGAGATTCTAAACCCCGATGGCACCATGGCACGATTGCCCGAACTGATCCGATTTGGACAGAAGCATGACCTCAAGATCGGCACTATCGCCGATCTGATCCGCTACCGCCTGGGCAACGAGCCGACCGTGTGGCGAGTATCGGAAAACGTCGTTAATACCCGCCACGGCGATTTTCGTGCGGTCATTTACGAAGACGGGGAACTCAAGCAGGTACACCTGGCACTGGTGCGGGGTGCGATCGATGCGCAAACGCCGACCCCGATACGGGTTCATGCTCATCGCGGCGCTTACGATATGTTGGCCGAGGCTCGGGCAGTTCAACGCTGGAGCGTGGACAAGGCACTGGCGTATATCGCCACCCAGAAATGCGGCATCGTCGTGTTACTGGAGTACTCCGAGGACGCCTCGCAACTTGGCCAGCGCCTACGCGGTGAAAGTTCGGACGATGGCGGTATACGGGACTTGCGCATGTTAGGTGCGGGTAGTCAGATCCTGGCCGATCTTGGTGCCGGCAAGGTCCAGGTGCTGGGAACACCTCTACGCACCCATGCCCTGTCGGGTTTCGGCCTGGAGGCGGTCGAATACATTGCCGAACCGGGAGACCCCTGAGTTGACGACTGGCAGTCGCCACATGGCGCGGCGCAACGCGGTCCAGGCGCTTTACCAGTGGCTGGTGACAGGGCAATCACCTGCAGAGATCGAACCCGGTTTTATCAGCGACCAATCCTTCGCGGGCGTAGATATGGCTTACTTCCGCCAGCTGATCAGCGATGTGCCCCGGCAACAAGCCACTATCGAGTCACGACTGCAAGGGCATGCGGAACGAACGCTCGACAGTGTCGATCCAGTTGAGCGCGCCATACTGTTGATCGGCGGTTACGAGTTACTTTTTCGACCCGATATACCGGCACGGGTCGCACTCGATGAGGCAGTGCAGATGGCGCACATTTTCGGTGCCGAGGAAGGCTATCGCTTTATTAACGGCGTACTCGACCGGCTTGCGGCCGACGATCCTGGGCAGGACGCCACCGGCAGCCGCCGCTGATGGATGAGTTTGAGTTGGTAGCGCAGTATTTTTCCCAGGGTCGGGTGCAGGCCGGAGTGCGGACCGGTATTGGTGACGATGGCGCGGTGCTCGAGGGTGTTCCGGGCCAAGACCTCGTGGTGGTTACCGATACGCTGGTGTCCGGAGTGCATTTCGCCACTGAGCATTCGGCCGGTGATATCGGCCACAAAGCGCTTGCTGTCAACTTGAGCGATATCGCAGCGATGGGTGCGAGCGCCGGTTGGGCCCTACTGAACTTGACTTTACCGCGAGCGGATACGGTCTGGCTTGAGAATTTTTCGGCCGCGCTGTTGGAGCTGGCAGATCGCTTTGGTGTCGCCCTCATTGGCGGTGACACCACCCGCGGGCCGTTATCTATCTCGGTCACCGTGGGCGGTTGGGTGCCCTCTGGTCAAGCTTTGACCCGGCAGGGAGCGAGTACGGGGGAGGATATCTATATCAGCGGCACGCTGGGTGAGGCTGCGGCAGCGTTAGCGCTCGGGCTCGACTGCCAACAGCAGTTAACGTTGCTCGAAGGGGAACTGCTCCACCGGCTGGCCCGGCCGGAGCCCCGGGTTGACCTGGGTATTGTGCTGCGCACACTTGCAACTGCAGCAATCGATATTTCCGATGGCCTGCTGGCGGATCTTGGGCACGTGCTGGCGGCAAGCGGCCAACTCGGTGCGAGTATCACGGCGGAGGCTTTACCGTTGTCACCGGCGGCATGCAAGTTGCTTGGCAAAGAGGCGGCGCTGTCTCATGCGCTCGCCGGCGGTGACGACTTTGAATTATGCTTTACAGTGCCACCTGAACGTCGCTTGGCCGTTGCCACCCTGGCAAGAAGCAGTGGTCTAACTCTTACCTGCATCGGCACGGTTACGCCAGGCGGTGGTGTAATCGTGAGTCAGGGAGGTGCGCCGCACGTAGCAGTTGAGTCGGGGTACCGTCACCACTGGCAGGCGGACGGCTAATTGGCAGGCAACCGGTCAGTTGTTGATCTCGGGGTGCTCTGGCTGGGGCAGGGGCTAGGCAGCGGCCGCGCACCGCTGGCACCTGGCACGCTGGGGACAGTGCCGGGAGTGGGACTTGCCTGGCTGCTGGGTACCACCGGCCCGTGGACCTATCTCGTCGGCACTGCACTGATTATCGTTATCGCTGTTTTGGTAGCGGGCCGGTCCGCCGTACTGCTGGGCAGACACGATCACCCCAGCATTGTGATAGACGAGATCGCAGGGATGCTGGTGGCGATGGCTTTGTTACCGGCTACGCCGCTGGCGCTGCTGACCGGGTTCTGCCTGTTTCGAATATTCGACATCGCCAAGCCGCCCCCGATTGGGCTGTTGGACCGTAAGCTCGGCGGTGGTATCGGCATCGTGGCGGACGATGTGGCTGCTGGAATTTATGCCAACATTTGCCTACAACTGATTGCTGCCACCACCGGGGTATTTAACTGAGGAGTTGTCACGGCCCCGGCGGAACCCAGCGGCGTGCGGCAACAGAGCAAAGCGTGGGTTAACGCTCGAGTTGGTCGAGCTTGCCGCTGATGTTTTTCCAGTCATCGGCGTCAGCAGGCGCGGGTTTCATCTCTGTGATGACCGGCCATAGTTGCCCCAACTCGGCGTTAAGCGCCAGAAACTCCTGTTGGTCATCAGGCAGGTCTTCCTCCGCAAAGATTGCATCTACTGGGCACTCGGGTTCACACAGGCTGCAGTCGATACATTCTTCAGGATCAATAACAAGGAAATTCGGGCCCTCGTGAAAGCAGTCTACCGGACAGACTTCCACGCAGTCTGTGTATTTGCAGCGAATGCATCCATCACCAACCACATAGGTCATTTGTTTTCTCCCGGAACCGTTTGCTGGGTTTATTACCCTCGGTCTTCAAGGGTTGTCAGGTGTAGAGGTGTGATTGTATGGAATTGGTGCGGACCGGTAAATGATTAACCCACTCGCTGGTTGACGATCTTGCGAAGTTCATCAAACACCGCGGTATTGGCGGCGATAATATTGCCATTTTTCAGGTAGTTCTGTTCGCCGGAAAAATCGGCCACCAGCCCCCCAGCTTCCCGGACCAGCAGGGCTCCGGCTGCCATGTCCCAGGGTTTGAGGCCCATTTCCCAGAAACCGTCGAGTCTGCCGGCAGCCACGTAAGCCAGGTCGAGGACGGCGGCGCCAGCTCGGCGTACACCGGCAGTCTTGGGCAGCAGTGCCTGGAAGGTCCTCAGCCAGGGCTCAAGGACGCTCATATCCCGAAAAGGGAAGCCAGTGCCCAATAGTGCTTGGCTAAGGTGCTGTAGGCCGCTGACCCGAATGCGTCGGTCATTGAGTTGTGCGCCCTGGCCGCGACTGGCGGTAAACAATTCGTCTTTAAGCGGGTCAAACACGACGCCATGTTCGAGGACGTCCCCGCGAATGGCGGCGATGGAAACAGCAAACTGGGGGAACCCGTGGATGAAGTTGGTAGTGCCGTCCAGAGGGTCGACTACCCAGGTGTATTCACCACCCTCGCGGCGGCCGCCTTCTTCCGCCAGAATTCCGTGACCGGGGTAGGCCCTGCACAATACCTCGAGGATGACCTCCTCGGCCTCGGTGTCGGCCTGGGTGACATAATCGTTTCGACTCTTCGCGGTTACAGTCAGGCGGTCGAGCCGGTCTTGGTACATTAATATGATGCGGCCGGCCTGGCGGGCAGCGCGGACCGCAGTATTCAGCATCGGGTGCATGGGCTGGTCCTAAGCTGGAGAGTGAAGCACGAGAAATAATGGAAAATGTGACTGCGCCAGGGAACCCAGGGGCCATAAGAAAGCCCGAAAATTCACACCGGATACTGCCAGCAGGCGGATTTTAGCGCAGTGGCCAACTATCGGAACAGGTATCTGAATAGATGAATCTGAGTGGCGTTCGCATAGTGTTGGTGGGCACCACCCACCCAGGTAACATCGGCGCGACGGCCCGGGCTATGGCCAACATGGGGCTTGGCGACTTGCGTCTGGTCGAGCCACGGGTGTTTCCCTCGCCGGAGGCAACGGCGCGGGCGGCCGGGGCCGATGCGGTACTTGAGAATGCGCGTGTCTACAAAGAACTCCACGAAGCTGTCGCTGACTGCACTTATGTTGTCGGGGCAACAGCGCGGCGACGCTCTATAGGCTGGCCACTGCTTGAGCCCCAGGCGGCAGCGGCGGCACTGTTCGAAATGCAGGCGGGAGGTCCGGTGGCGTTGGTTTTTGGTCGGGAAGCATCGGGGCTGGCCAACCAGGAACTCGACCACTGCCAGGCCCACGTTCGCATACCGGTCTGTGCGGATTTCTCTTCGCTTAATCTGGCGACGGCAGTTGCAATTCTCGTTTACGAATTGCACAAGACCGCGCGCCCGGAGCAGGCATTGGCACCGGCGGCAGACGGGAATGGGGCTGAGGAACCGCCATTGGCCACGGTAGCAGAGATAGACCGGTTTATGGTGCACTTGGGGGAGGTGCTCGAAAAGACCGGGTTTTTGGGCTCAGCTCGCACGCGCCTGCTACGAAAACTGCGGCGGCTGTTTACTCGGACCCCATTGCAGCAGGAAGAGGTTAACATCCTGCGCGGGATCCTCACCTCGGTGGAGCAATACGGTGCTAAGCGCAAAGGTAACTTCGGGGAATAGGTTCCGGGGTCCGAAAGTGGTAGAATCCAGGGCGAAAAAAAGGCGGTCAGAAGCCTCATATACTTCACGGAATCAATGTTTTACCTACGATAATGGCAATCACGCTTACCGCCTCTGCCGCTGACCGTGTTCGCGGCCACCTTGCCTCGCGAGGCCGTGGGGAGGGTTTGCGTTTAACCGTCAAAACCACCGGTTGCTCTGGCTTGTCCTATGTGGTCGATTTTGCCGACGAAGTGGCCGATGACGACAAGGTTTATACCAGCCATGGCGTGAAGGTTGTGGTTGACGCCGAAAGCCTGCCTTTCTTGGACGGCACCGAAATTGACTTTGCCGCTGATGGCTTGGCGGCGGCGTTCAAGTTCAACAACCCCAATGTCATCGACGAATGTGGCTGTGGTGAGAGTTTTACGGTAAACGAGACCTGAACGAGTTGCGGATGCCGAACATCGGTCAGACCAGCGGTATTTGCGCTCCAGCCATACAAACCCTGCCAACGGCCGTCCGATGAAAGCGCAGCGCAGCGCGCTGGCCAACGGTTCGCGGGTGGCACTAACCACCCTGGGTTGCAAGGTCAATGCTTACGAATCGGCCATTATTGCCCAGCGCCTAGGTGCTGATCACTGGACCAGGGTAGGTGAGCGCGAGTGTGCCGATCTTTACGTGATCAACTCGTGTACCGTAACAGCCGAAGCTGATCGCCAGACCCGCCAAGCAGTAAGACGGGCGCTACGACTCAATCCTGCCGCCCGGGTAGTGGTTACCGGTTGCTATGCACAGAATGACCCACAGGCCTGCGCAGATATTCCCGGGGTCTCGCTGGTGGTCGGTAATGAGCAAAAGCTGTCGATCCCCGGGCTAATCTGTGATCTTCCGGTGCAGTCTGGACGGCCGACGCCAGTGTGCATGGAGCAGTCGGCCGATGCGCCGATACAGTTACTCAACGGTTACCACGACCGCACCAGAGCATTGGTGCAGGTCCAGCAAGGCTGTGACCAATCTTGCACTTTCTGCGTGATCCACCGGGCTCGGGGAGCAAGCCGCTCGCTTGCGGTAGACGCGGTGGTACGCCAGGTGCGACGGTTCATTGCCCAGGGATACCGCGAGATCGTTGTTTGTGGGATAGACCTGGGCAGTTACGGCCAGGAACGGGGCGGGCCGGCAGTCAGTCTGGCCGCGCTGCTGGCCTATATCGCCAATCTGCCGGGGGATTTTCGAATCCGTTTGAGCTCGCTTGACCCGGTTCACCTCGACGACCAGTTGCTTGAGGTGTTGGCGAGCAGTCCCCGTTTTTGCCCCTACCTGCACCTGTCAATTCAATGCGGCAGTACCCTGATTTTAAAGCGCATGGGCCGACGCTACGATGCGGCGCTGGTGCGCGAACGTGTAGTACAAGCCCGCGGGCGTATTCCGGGCCTGATCCTGGGTGGGGACATCATGGTGGGTTTTCCAACCGAGTCGGCTGAAGATTTTGCCCAAACTCTGCGATTGATCGATGATCTAAATATCATCTATCCACACGTGTTTACCTACTCGGCCCGACCGGGAACACCGGCCGCGCGGATTTCCAGGCAAGTACCAAAGAACGTGCGTCGTGAGCGGGCAGCAGTTTTGCGCCAGGCAGGCCAGCAGCTGCGTACTCGGGCGCTGGATTCGCAACTCTGGCAAGAGGCCGAAATGCTGGTTGAGCAGGTTAATCCGGGCGGCAGTGCGGCCTACCACGGACGTCTCGCCAATTATATGCCGGTGTGGCTTAGCACCCCGCCGGCGGGCGCGGGGTGCTTCCAGGCGGCACAGATAGTGGGTCGCCAAGGTGATACTCTCGTTGCTCGCGCGCTTGGGCGCGAATAAAATCTCCGTTAGCCGGCCAGCTCGGGCTGCCAGCCTAGATTATCAGCCTTGACCACCCCAACGGGCATTTGGTAGTGGACTGAAGCGCCCGCAAGCCGCCTGTTTTCTAACCACTTGGAGCATTGCATGAGCGTTGAACGTACTCTTTCAATCATCAAGCCTGACGCGGTCGCAAAGAACCTTATAGGCAAGATCTACGACCGGCTTGAAACTGCGGGCCTACAAATTGTCGCCTCTCGAATGATGCGGTTGACGCGGCAACAAGCGCAGGAATTTTATGTGGTGCACAAGGAGCGACCTTTTTATAGTGACTTGGTTGAGTACATGATCTCAGGACCGGTAGTGGTGCAGGTACTGGAAGGTGATAACGCAATCGCCAGAAACCGTGAGGTGATGGGTGCCACCAACCCGGCCGACGCGGCACCTGGCACTATCCGCGCCGATTTTGCCGAGTCTGTAGAATCGAATGCAGTGCACGGGTCCGATGCGCCCGCAACCGCTTACACGGAGATCTCCTTTTTCTTTGATGTGGGCGAGATCCTGTCGAGGGATAGCTGATCGTTGGACATGCCGCTCGAACGCACCAACCTATTGGGCATGGACCGTGAGGCCATGCAGAGGTACTTCGTCTCTTTGGGAGCCAGGGAGTTCCATGCCCGGCAGTTCTTGCAATGGGTGTACCAGCGAGGCATCACCGAATTCGCGCAGATGACTAATCTGAGTAAGGCCTTGCGTGCCCGTCTTCTGAGTGAGGCAACCCTGGAGATGCCTAGGGTCGCGAGTGAGCAGTTATCGAGTGATGGCACGCGCAAGTGGCTGCTGCAACTGGCTGACGGCAATCATATAGAGACCGTGTTCATCCCAGAAGACGATCGCGGGACATTGTGCGTTTCTTCTCAGGTGGGCTGCGCACTCAATTGTTCATTTTGCGCGACTGCACGACAGGGCTACAGCCGTAACCTCGAAGCCAGTGAAATCATCAGCCAGGTCTGGCTGGCGCAGTATCTGTTGCACGATTCCGGGTACACCGAGCGCGCTATCACCAACATTGTATTGATGGGTATGGGCGAGCCGTTGCTCAACTATGAAGCAGTAGTGCCGGTAATAAACTTGATGCTGGACGACTTATCGTATGGCTTGTCGCGCAGGCGCATCACTTTGAGTACCGCCGGGGTAGTTCCGGCCATTGACCGCCTTGCCAAGGAATGTCCAATCAGCCTGGCAGTATCACTGCATGCGGCTCGTGATGCGTTGCGCGATCAACTGGTGCCGTTGAATCGAAAATATCCCATCAAACAATTGCTAAGCGCTTGCCGGCGTTACGCGGTGAAGGACAGTCGCCGGCAAGTAACATTCGAATACGTCATGTTGGCTGGGGTGAATGATTCGATCGCCGAGGCCAAGGAACTCGGCCAGTTGCTTAGCGGCCTTCCAGCGAAGGTTAACCTCATCCCGTTCAATCCGGTGCCCGGCATCGGCTACCGGAGTTCCAGCACGGAAGTCATCGACCGATTCCGTGATCAACTCTTGACTCAGGGATTGATGACCATCACCCGCCGTACCCGGGGTGGCGATATTGCTGCCGCTTGCGGACAACTGGCCGGTGTAGTGAAGCAGCGCAGGCGACACAAGACGCAGCTCGCCGTGAACGCGTGATGAAACAACCACTGCCTTTGCTGTATCTGCTACTTCTACTTTACGGTTGTACTCCGTTGGTGGAGCAATCTTCCGGTTGGGATCTCACGCAACGGGTCGATCTGCACACTCGACTCGGGCTAGGTTATATGGAGCAAGATCGATTGGCCGCCGCACTTGAGTCGCTGCAGTATGCGCTGTCACTGGCGTCAGACGATTCGACTGCCAACCATGCGATGGCTCTGTTGCAACTGCGCCTCGGCGATTCGAATGCGGCTCGATCGCATTTCGAGACAGCCTTGATAGCAGAGCACGGCAATGTGGCGGCCCGAAATGATTTCGGCAGTTACCTGTGTGAAAAAGGGGCTGCCAGGGAGGGTATCGCGCAATTTCGACAGGCGCTCAAAGACCCGTTCAATACCCGCCCATATCTGAGCCAGTATGGTCTTGCGGTTTGTCTGACCCGTACCGGTGAACTGAAATCGGCACGGGAGTACCTGGGACGGGCGCTGGCGGCGCAGCCCGAGAGCGGGCCGATTCTGTATCAATCAGCAGTGGTTGGCTATGGGCTCGGCAACCATCTTTCGGCACGAGGCTTTTTGGAGCGATTTTTTGGCCTCGGGTTGACCTCGCCGGAAAGCCTGCTGCTTGCTACCCGTAACGAACAGAAACTCGGTGCGGTCGACTTGGTTGGGCAGTACGCCACACGCCTGCGCAAAGGCTACCCCAGTAGCACACAAGCAGCGCAACTCGATGCTGTACTGAGAGGGGGGAGCTAATGACTGAGACAACGCCCGTAGTCACTACGCCAGGGCAGATGTTACGCGGTGCCCGGGAACTGTACGGTTGGCACATCGAGGACGTGGCGGCGGAGTTGAACCTTTTGCCGCACGTTGTAAAGGCGCTGGAGGCAGATGATTACAAGCAGATGGCCGGGTGGACCTATGTTGTTGGTTACCTACGCAATTATGCGCGATTAGTCGGTATCAACATAGAAGATGCGATCGCCCGGCATGAACAGCAGATGCCGCCACGGAAAGATGGGCCGGGCACCATGACCGAAGCGGCACACAAGCGGCGGGAGCCAATTGCCATCCATTCTCGTTGGGTGGTTACCGCGGTGGTTCTGGGGCTGGTGTTGGCCGGGCTTTACGCCGCCTACGTCAACCGCTCAACCGACGTTGAAAGGACAAATTTGGCCAGCGCCACCCGCAGCCAGGCCGCGGTGGAATTAAACAAGGAACCATTGGCCCTTGATAAACAGGCAGGTACGCAACCAACTATTACCAGCAAAGTGCCAGCAGCCGGTGATACCTCCGCCGACAGTACCGGGGACGCAAGCGCGGGCGGTGCGGCCAGTGGCGGTAACGAGGCAGCCAGCGGAGCCACTGACGGGACTGTTATACCTGCGGTTGAGCCAGTGAAAAAAGTGCAAGCCGAGCAAGCGCAGTTGGCTGTGGCGCCTCAAGCGACGACCAAGACCGCATCTACGCCTGAGCCAAGTAAAAAAGCCGTCAAGAAGAAAACGCCTGAGCCAGCGAAAAAAGCCGTAAAGAAGAAAACGCCTGAGCCAACCAAAAAGGTAGTAAAGAAGAAAACACCTGCACCAAAATCAACTAATAAAGTGGCAAAAAAGAAGGCGACCTCATTGGCAACGACGCAGACCAGCTCAAGCCTTAATCCCACGGTGGCCAACCGTTTCGTTGAAACTCGGTTTGCCGTGCAGATGACAGCGGCTACGGCGCCGTCGGCACGACCGGCGGCTAGCGGTGTGCGCCAGCTTACCCTGCGGGTAACAGATAGCAGCCACGTGATGGTGCGGGATCACAACAATCAGATGCTGGTTCGAAAGTACTTTGAGTCTGGCAAGGTGGTGACGGTGAGCGGCTTGCCGCCCTTTACCCTGGTGTTGAGTTATCCGCAGGGTGTGCGGGTGATCTACGGGGGTAAGGAAATGGCGATACCGGCGTCCAAGTCGGGCCGCAACGCGAAAGTGATTGTCGGGCGCTGATTGCCATGGTCGGGGGCAACAGTATCCGCTCCATTCGTGGAATGAACGATCTGCTACCGGCTGACATACCGGCCTGGCAGGCGGTCGAAGATACGATCCGCTCAGTCGTTAGCCATTACGGTTACCAGGAGATCCGCACGCCAGTTATCGAGCAAACCGAACTTTTCCAACGATCGATCGGTGAGGGGACTGACATTGTTGAGAAGGAGATGTATACCTTCAACGACAACAACGGCGATAGCTTGACGTTGCGGCCAGAGGCGACAGCAAGTTGCGTTCGGGCTGGTATCGAACACGGACTGCTGCACAATCAGTCGCAGCGGTTGTGGTATCTGGGGCCGATGTTCCGGCACGAGCGGCCACAAAAAGGCCGTTATCGCCAGTTTCACCAGTTTGGTATCGAAGCGCTCGGCTGGCCCGGGCCGGATGTCGATGCCGAGATTCTATACCTCGGCAGCCGCCTATGGCGGCAACTTGGGCTGAATGACATCGTGCTTGAGATCAACACACTGGGTTCGGCCCAGGCCCGCGGGCGGTTTCGCAGCGCGCTCAGTGAATACCTGGCATCTCGGATAGATGAACTTGATACCGATAGTCGGCGCCGGTTGCAGCAAAACCCGCTGCGAATTCTCGACAGCAAGGTTGCACGTACTCAGGAGATTCTGGCCGACGCCCCCGACCTGCTGGATTTTATCGACGATGAAGACTGCAGCAGTTTCGAAATCCTGCAGGGTTTGCTGCGCGCGGCTGGCGTCGAATTCCAGGTCAACAGCCGCCTTGTACGAGGGCTCGATTATTACACCGGTATCGTCTTCGAATGGACTACCGATCAACTGGGTGCACAGAACGCAATCTGTGCTGGTGGCCGTTATGATGGATTGGTGGAGCAACTCGGTGGCCGATCGGTACCAGCGGCCGGGTTCGCCTGCGGATTGGAACGACTCATTGAACTAACCCGCCTGGGCGGCCACTTGGCACCGCCTGTGCCCCCTGATATTTGGGTTGCAATCGTTGATCAGGCGGCAATAGCATCCGGTTTCGGTTACAGTGAAAAATTGCGCGATGCCGGCTACAAAGTAGTAGCTAATTGCGGCGGTGGCGGGCTCAAGAAGCAAATGCGCCGGGCCGACGGCAGCGGTGCACTGGTGGCGCTGGTTGTTGGCACGGAGGAACTGCGCACACAGTGTGTCAGCGTCAAGCCGCTGCGGACCAATGCACCCCAAGTAAGCGTAGCCGACGGCGAATTGCTGGCACACCTTAAGCAACACTTTGACATGGAACAATAAGGATAGGAACAAGCTGATGGCTGACAAGGACATTCCGGCACAGATACATTTTGCCGAAGATGAGGATATCGAGAAACTTAAGCACTGGTGGAAGCGCAACGGGACAGGAATCATCGCCGGGCTCGTGATTGGAGTTACGGCTGTGGCTGGCATCAACGGTTGGCGTGTTTACAGCGAGCACCAGGCTGAAGAAGCATCGGCCCTGTACCGGCAAATGATGGGTGCGGCACAAGCGAATCAAAGTACAGCGGCAATGACGACCGCGACTGAACTGCTGGATAAGCATGGTAGCAGTGGTTATGCCGACATCGCGTTACTGATGTTGTCGCGGCTTGCTGTCGAGCGCGGCAATACCAGTGAGGCACAGGATTACTTGCGCCGGATTGTGGGTGACTCCAAAGATCCGGCGTTGCGACACACCGCTCGTTTACGCTTGGGTTTGCTCGCCTTGGAGACCGGTGACCTGGCAGCAATAGAACAACTGGCAGCAGCAGATTCCGCGAGTGCTTTCGTTTCGCAGTACCAGGAACTGCTTGGCGACAGTTATGCATCCAAAGAACGATGGGACGAAGCGGAGGCGGCCTATGACCGGGCGCTTGCCGAACTACCGGGTAATTCACTTAGCACTAGACTGTTGACGGCTAAGCGGAACATGACCCGCAATAGTGCCCGAGTGCAATGAATACAGGCTGTGCCTCGCTGCTGGTACTTGCGCTGGCGCTGGCCGGGTGTGGCACTGGGCCGGTGCACTTTGCCCGCGAGGGACCCCAAGCCGCCGACTCGCCGAAACTGCGTACCTCGGCCGAGGTAACCCGGCGCTGGAAGCGCGATACCGGGGCCGGTTACGCTGACAGCAGTACCTTGTTGTTGCCCATGGCCGCCGCCGACCGGATATTCGTTGCTGAGCCCGCCGGCCTAATCCAGGCCCTGGACAGCGCCAGCGGCAAGCCGTTGTGGCAGGTGGACTTGGAAGAGCCGTTGGCGGCAGGTATTGGTGGCGATAACAGCATACTGGTAGTCGCTACCGGTGAAGGCACGGTGGTCGCCCTTGGTCGAGATAACGGTGCTGTACTTTGGCGGACCGCCATTGGCAGTGAGGTGTTAGCACGGCCGGTCGTTACCGAGGGCAAGGTATTGGTGCGCAGCGGCGATGGCCAGGTCATCGGACTTAATGCGCAAACCGGGGTCGTCGGCTGGCGGGTGCGCCGTGCAGTGCCATCACTTAGCGTTCGGGGCTTGTCCACCCCGGCGATAGTTGAAGGTGTGCTGGTGGTCGGATTCGCCAACGGTCGGCTGGCAGGCATCGACGTCCACAGCGGTCAAGAGTTGTGGAATGTGCTCATCGCCCGCCCGCGTGGCAGCAACGAGATAACAAGACTCACCGATATTGATGCGGATCCGTACCGGGTAGGCAACCTGTTGTTTGTGGCAGCTTACCAAGGCCGGATCAGTGCCTTGTCGTTGGACAACCAGAGTATGCTCTGGCGCTCGGATATTTCCACTCTGAAACCCATGGGTTCGCGCGCTCGTGTTCTACTGGTTACGGCCGATGACGGCACGATCATTGGGATCGACCAAAGCAGTGGTGCCACCTTGTGGACACAGACCGCCCTTCGCGGGCGGGGGGTGACCGGGCCATTGGGCCTGGAGGGTGCTGAACGGGCGGTAGTGGGCGACTACCAAGGCTTCGTGTACCTGCTGGATACTGTCGCCGGCAAAGTGACAAGCAGGACTCGCGCGCCGGGTGGCGCCGTGCTCGCGGTACTGGCCAGCAGCGGGGATGCATTCTTGACCCTGTCCGAAAACGGTACTCTGACCTCCTGGATTCCGGCAGACTGAGCGTTTGCCAATATGTGGCCGGTGATGCGCTGGCCACCACCTAATCTTGCCATGTTACCCGTCATTGTCTTAGTCGGTCGACCCAACGTGGGTAAATCAACCTTATTCAATCGCTTGACCCGAAGCCGGCGAGCGCTGGTGGATGACCAGCCAGGGGTAACGCGGGATCGACTCTATAGCGTAGTTCATCGGCCCGAGCAGAGCTTTCTTGTGGTCGATACTGGCGGATTGTCAGCAGAGGCCAGTGATTTAAGTTCACTCGTCCGCCAGCAGGTTGAGTTGGCCCTGGACGAGGCCGACGCCGTAGTCTTTATCGTTGATGCCAGGGATGGCCTTGGCCTTCAGGACAGCGACATCGGGCAGCGACTACGCCGGGGTAGAGCGCCGGTTTTCGTCGCTGTCAATAAGGCTGAAGGACTGGACCAGCACACGGTTGTGGGGGAATTTCACGAATTGGCGCTGAGTGAGCCGGCCGCTATATCTGCGCGCACCGGCCAGGGGGTGGAATCCTTGCTTGTCCGGGTACTGCAAGTGTTGCCGCCAGCCGTTCCCATGAGAGCTGCTCCGACACAGCAGCGGGTAGCAGTTGTGGGTCGGCCCAATGTTGGTAAGTCAACCTTGGTTAATGCCCTGCTTGGTGAGCCACGTTTGATCGTAGCCGACCTGCCAGGCACCACGCGCGACAGTGTTGAAGTGCAACTTGATCGTGCTGGCCATCGACTACAGTTGATAGACACGGCCGGGGTACGTCGCCGATCCCGAGTAAAGGGCACTATCGAAAAGTTTTCGATCGTCAAAACACTGCAAGCGCTTGAAGGCAGCCATGCGGCGGTACTATTACTGGACGCCCAAGATGGGCTGACCGACCAGGATGCGACGATTGCGGGACTGATCTTGGACAGCGGCCGCTCCATTGTGGTAGCCGTTAATAAATGGGATGGGCTGGAGCGGCGGGATAGGAACAGGGTGCGACGTGAGCTTGCGCGGAAGTTGGATTTCCTGCCAGTGCACGAGACTGTGTTCGTTTCGGCACTGCATGGCTCGGGAGTGGGGGAAGTGCTTGACGCGACCGAGCGGGCGCTGGAGTCAGCGATGCGAGAATTACCCACTGCAGCGTTGAATGCGGCTTTAGCGAGAGCCTTGGAGCGTCATTCGCCGCCACTACACAACAATCGGCAGGTTAAACCCAAGTATGCACACCAGGGCGGGCGCAACCCGCCAACGGTCGTGCTGCACGGCAACCTGCTGGAGAAGTTGCCTGCCAGTTACATCCGTTACCTGGCCAATAGTTTTTCACGTGAATTCAAATTAGTAGGAACCAAGGTCCGATTTGAACTGAAAAAGGGTAGCAATCCATACGTGCGGGGCGCCCGCAGTCGTCGTTGACGCTACTGGTATTACCTCAACGTTTGGATTTAAAACGACCGGGGCGCGCAACAGGCGATGCCACGGGCGTGGTGCCGGTCTCCTCCACCTGACCCTTGAACCAGCCGGCGGCGAGTTCGGCCTGCACTCGAGCTCCGACCGGGGCATCGTCGGCAGAGCGAACGAGGGTGCCGCTGGTCAGGTTGTGTACGATGGCATAGCCTCGGGCCAGCGTGCCCCTGGGACTCAATGCATCGAGTTGCGCTTGGGCGACGACCAGGCGCTGCCGTTGACTGGTGAGTAGCACCTGGGCGCGGTCGGCAAGACGTTGATGCAGTGCGCCATACACAGCTTGCAGGTAGGGCAGGCGCCTTCGCGGAGAACAGGCGTTGAGACGGTGCGCATATGCTGTCACCTTGAAGTGCGGACCGGCCAGAGCGTTCTTACAGGCTGCACTCAGGCGGCGCTCGAGATTGTCGGTGACCTGTGACTGGTGTTGCAATCGTTCCAGGGGATGGTGCAACTGGCCGACGGCAACGTCTAGTTGCTGGGCTTTATCACGCAGCCGGTGCTGTAGTGCTTGCCGCAATCTTGCTGTGGTCAGCCGCAGTTCCTGCGTCAATTCTTCACGATCCGGCGTTGTTGCTTCGGCCGCAGCGGTTGGCGTGGCAGCCCGCAGGTCAGCTGCGAAATCCACCAGGGTAAAGTCAGTTTGATGGCCGACCCCAGAGACTACAGGCAGTCGGCACGAGCGCACGGCGCGAACCACAATCTCTTCATTGAAGGCCCATAAGTCTTCTAGTGAGCCGCCGCCGCGGGCCAGGATCACAACTTCGGCGGTGCGGGTGTGTCCTACCGCGGTGAGCGCGGCGGCGATTTCCGGGCCGGCACATGGGCCCTGGACGGTTACCGCGTAAAGGTCTACTTCCACCAAAGGGAAGCGGCGCGCCAGGGTGGCCATGATGTCGCGTATTGCGGCGCCAGTGGCCGAGGTAACTACCGCGATTCGCCGTGGCATGGGCGGTAGCGGGCGTTTGCTGGCAGGATCGAATAAGCCGTCTTTATCGAGGCGTTGTTTGAGCACCTCAAGCCGCTGGCGCAGTGCCCCTTCGCCGGCCGGCTCAAGATAATCGATGATGAGTTGAAAATCTCCACGTGGCTCGTAGAGCGAGACGGCGCCGCGAACCAGTACCGCATTGCCATTTGCCAGGGCGCCGGCAGGCTGAATTCGCCGGTTACGAAAGAGTGCGCAGCGGACCTGGGCGTTCTCATCTTTAAGTGAGAAGTACTTGTGACCGGAAGCGGGAGTAGCAAGGTTGGATATTTCTCCCTCTAGCCAGATATCTACAAAGTTCTCCTCGAGCAATTCGCGCGCGGCCCGTGTGAATTGACTGACTGTGTAGACTATTCGCTCCACCAACAGATTGTGCACGGCGGAGCTGACTTGAGCAATGTGCTGGTCGGCACAAAAAACCGGGCCAGGGCCCGGTTTTGTAGCGAAAGCTCAGTGGTCAGTAGATGGGCCCGGCGTCCTGCTGCTGCTTGGCTTGGGTAATGCCGGCTTGGCTGGCCCAGGAAATGCGCTCGGCAAGACGCAGTGCTTCAGCTTCATCCCCGGCCTCGAGTTTTTTCTTGGCCACCTTCAGTAGTTTGCTCAGGCTAACCGCACTGCCACCCGTTGCCGCATCGATCAGGCGCCAGAGGGCACCTGCTTTTTTAGCGCTGCTGAGGTCTTGTTCCGCTTGAGCAACGGCGTCGGCAGCTGAGGCGGCATTGGCCAGCGGTACGCTGTAGGCCAGGACGGCGCCAAGAGCAAGTGCCGGCAGCAGTCTGCTAATGCGCATGATCGGTCCTCCGGATGAAATAAGGCGAATTTATTCTTAAAAAATAATGACTTGTGTTAGCCAGGCACCTTACAAGTTTACCGAACATGAGTCAAACTCTATAATCCGCCGATGGAAGACATGGATCTTGCGCTCACCTTTGATGATGTCCTGCTGGTGCCCGCGTTTTCCGAGGTTTTGCCTCGCAATGTCAGTCTGAAAACCCTCTTTTCGCGCAATATTGCGCTCAATATCCCTTTGGTTTCTGCAGCCATGGACACGGTTACAGAGTCCCGGGCTGCTATCTGCCTGGCCCAGGCGGGCGGCATCGGCGTGGTGCACCGCAACCTTACACCGCCGGCGCAGGCGGCCGAGGTTAACGCGGTGAAGAAATACGAAAGTGGGGTGATTACCGATCCCATTTGCGTGACAGCTAATACCACGGTGGCTGAAGTAGTGGCGCTGACCCGGGAACACCGCATCTCCGGAGTTCCGGTGCTGGATGACGATGGCAAACTGGTCGGTATTGTCACCAGCCGTGACCTGCGCTTCGAAACTCATTTTGACCAGCCGATTTCTTCGGTGATGACCGGTCGGGAGCGGTTGGTTACCGCGCCTGAAGGTGCAGGCCGAGCGGAAATTCGCCAATTGCTCCACCAGTATCGTATCGAGAAGGTGCTGCTGGTAGATGGCGGTTTCAATCTCAAAGGCATGGTTACGGTCAAGGATATTCAGAAGCAGACCGAGTTCCCGGATGCCAGCAAAGATGCCCGGGGCCGATTGCGAGTAGCGGCTGCGGTAGGCACTGGAGAGGATACTTCTGAACGGGTTGAGCGGTTGGTCGACGCTGGCGTCGATGCAATCGTAGTCGATACCGCGCATGGCCATTCCCGCGGGGTAATCGAGCAGGTTGCAGCAATTAAGCAGGGCTACGCACAAATCGATGTTGTCGCCGGTAATATTGCCACTGGTGATGCGGCTCTTGCGCTTGCCGATGCAGGGGCTGATGCGGTTAAGGTAGGTATTGGCCCAGGGTCTATTTGCACCACCCGCATCATTGCCGGGGTCGGGGTGCCGCAGATCACAGCAGTACAAGGGGTGGCCCGGGCCTTGGAACAGGCAGGGCTGCCGGTCATTGCCGACGGCGGCATTCGGTACTCTGGTGACATCGCCAAGGCGATAGCCGCGGGCGCGCACGTAGCCATGGTCGGTGGGTTGTTTGCCGGTACCGAAGAGGCACCGGGCGAGATCGAGCTGTTCCAGGGCCGTTCCTACAAGAGCTACCGTGGCATGGGCTCACTAGGCGCGATGCAGGAAGGATCAGCAGACCGGTACTTTCAGGAGAGCCAGGATGACCCCGGTAAATTGGTACCCGAGGGGATCGAGGGTCGGGTGCCGTACAAGGGACCAATGGCTCAGATCATCCACCAGTTGACCGGCGGCCTGCGCGCCAGCATGGGCTACACTGGTTGTGCCAACGTGGAGCAAATGCGCAGCCGCTGCCGTTTCGTACAGATCACTCATTCCGGGGTTGCTGAAAGCCACGTACATGATGTCTCGGTCGTAAAAGAGGCCCCTAACTATCAGCGGGGCGGATAAGTGTCGGCGATGGCTGGCGAAACCGTGGCGGGCACCCCTGACCCGCATGCCGAGCGCATCCTCATCCTTGATTTTGGCTCGCAGTACACGCAACTGATTGGCCGTGCGGTACGGGAGGCCGGGGTTTACTGCGAGATTCACTCCTGCGAGATACCTTTTGCGGAGATTTGTAGTTTCAACCCGGTGGGCGTAATCCTTTCGGGCGGCCCCGACACCGTTACCGATACCAGTACCGACCGTGCCCCGGTAGAACTTTTCAGCTGGGATCGGCCGTTGCTTGGGATTTGCTACGGCATGCAGACCATGGCAGCGCAGCTTGGCGGCAAGGTTGAGACCAGCGAACACCGTGAATACGGGTTCGCCCGCCTGATCCCATCGGCTACACCTGGGTTGCTTAGTGATCTCTTAGAACAACCTTCCATGGAAGATGCTGGGCTCGATGTCTGGATGAGTCATGGCGACCGGGTCACCCACTTACCCGAAGGCTTTCACGTCATGGCGGCGAGCCAGAATGCACCACTTGCGGCGATCGGTGATGAGAAACGGCGGTACTACGGCCTACAATTTCATCCGGAAGTAACCCACACGATGTACGGGCGCGAGATTTTGTCGCGTTTTGTGCGCCAGATCTGCGGCTGCTCAGGTCAGTGGACCGCAGAGACCATTATCGACAGCATTACCGAGAACGTGCGTGCCACGGTGGGTAATGACCAGGTAATCCTAGGGCTTTCCGGCGGCGTCGATTCCTCGGTGGTAGCTGCGCTACTGCAACGGGCGATCGACAGGCAGTTGACTTGTATTTTTGTCGACAACGGCCTGTTGCGCTTGAACGAAGGCGATGAGGTGATGAATAACTTCGCTAAACATCTGGGAGTGCAAGTGGTACGTGTTGATGCCCAGGAGCGCTTCCTGAAAGCGCTGGCGGGGGTTGCTGATCCGGAAGCAAAGCGCAAGGTCATTGGGCGGACGTTTATAGAGGTCTTCCAGGAGGAAGCGCAGAAAATCAAAGGGGCACGCTGGCTGGCCCAAGGCACTATCTACCCCGATGTGATCGAATCGGCAGGCGCCAAATCCGGCAAGGCCAAGGTCATCAAGTCCCACCATAATGTCGGCGGACTGCCCGAGACGCTGCACCTGTCGTTGCTTGAACCGCTCAAAGAGCTGTTCAAGGACGAAGTGCGTCGTATCGGCCTTGAATTGGGGTTGGCGCCAGAAATCGTCTTTCGCCACCCGTTTCCCGGCCCCGGCTTGGGGGTGCGTATTCTGGGTGAGGTACGCAGGGAATACGCCGATATCCTCCGCCAGGCCGATGCGATCTACCTGGAAGAGTTACACCGGAACAACCTGTATGATCAGATCAGCCAGGCCTTCGCAGTGTTCTTGCCGGTGCGCTCAGTAGGCGTAGTTGGGGACAATCGCGCCTATGAATACGTCATTACCCTGCGCGCAGTGGAGACCGTGGACTTCATGACCGCGAACTGGAAGCACATCCCCTACGATGTGCTAGGGCATATCTCCACTCGCATTATCAATGAAGTACGTGGTATCAGCCGAGTCACCTATGATATCTCGGGCAAACCCCCAGCGACTATCGAGTGGGAGTAAACAAAAGGTACTAACCATTTGATTAATAAGGGAAAAATTGTTACAAAGTAGTTACAAAGTTACATCATTTTGTAGTAAAATCAAAGACATAGAAAATGTCACTACGAGAATGTTACAAAATGAACTCTATTACTCAATTTCAATCGTCACAGTATTCTAAACGTGTTGTTATCTACGCACGGGTTTCTACAGAAAAACAGACTTTAGAGAATCAACTCTCTGAACTACGAGAAGTTGCCAGTCGTAATAACTGGCAGATCGTTGATGAGTATCTTGAGAAGGTGTCTGGTGCGAAATCGCGATCTGAACGTAAAGAGTTTGATCGACTGATGAAAGATTCTATTAGAGGTCGATTTGATCTAATCATGGCTTGGGATGTTTCACGTCTTGGTCGTTCTCTCAAGAATCTTGTTGAGTTCATAGAAGATATTCACGAAAAGAATATTGATCTCTACTTACACGTCAACGGTATTGATACAAGTACAAGTTCTGGTCGTGCTATGTTCGCAATGATTGGTGTGTTCAGTCAGTTTGAACGTGAAATCATCAAAGAACGTATCAATAGTGGCTTGGCGAGGGCAAAGGCAGAAGGTAAGAAGTTAGGAAGGCCGACTAACTTCAATAGTGGTATGGCACAATCTGTTCGTCTATTACGAGAACAAGGCATGCCTATCAAACAGATCGCAAAGAATCTTGAGATCGGTGTAGGCACTGTTTACAAGGCACTCGATAAGGCGGCCTAACCATGGTCAAGAAAACCAAGAAGAAAGTCACACGAATCAAGTCTGCCTTACCGACTCGTCATCAGAAAAAGGTCAAAAAGAAACGTGTTCGTAAACAGAACAAGACACGAACTGAAGAACATACTCTTTGTGACGGTGAAGTCACTTTATTCCGAACACCAGTTAGCGGAGATATCTATCAGTTTCAGATGTGGATCAGTAACGAGAAAAAATACATAAGAAAATCTACTCGTAAACGTGATCTTGATGACGCAAAAGAAGTAGCACGGAAATATTGGAAAGAAACAATAGCAAAGATTGAACTTGAACAGCCTATCTTTGCGTTGAAGGCATCACAACTAGTCGAACTGTACCTTGAGTCAGCCAAACAAGATGTGGGCATTACGAGAACGATGGGGCGTTGGGAAAGTATTCGATCTCAACTGGCTCACTATCTCGATTTCGTTACACCAACTATCAAAATCACAGATATTGGTAGAAATATTTGGGATGGCTATTATAGATTCAGGCGAGACAAGAGTTCATCAGTTCAAGATGTGACTCTACGAAATGAAGTATCAACTATTCGGGCGATGTATAAGTTCGCTATTCGTCACGAATACCTAACTGAACGACATCTACCATATTTTCCAGTTCTTACTGTAGAAGTACGAAAACGTAGGGCTCTTGAAGTTGAAGAGTATCGAACAATCTATGAACATCTACGTAGTAAAGAATGGAGTAGTCGTGGTGACAAGAAAGAACAATCACAACGTAAGTTTCTCTACTGGGCTGTTTTAGTACTAGCGAATACAGGTATGAGATTTGGTGAACTGAGGAGATTGAAATGGAGAAATGTCGGTAAAATCACTAAGGATGAAAATGGCCATCAAGTACTAATCAATCTTGAGGCCAAACAAACAAAAAATAAAAAGGCAAGAACTGTTGTAGGCAGAAGAGGCGATGTCTTTAGAACAATCGACCGACACTCAAACTTCACTAACTCATCTGATTATGTATTTGTCGATAATTTGTCTGAAACTGGAGAACAGTTAGGTAAACACGTTTATTACAGAATGTGGAATCAAATGTTAGACGAAACACGTCTACAAGAGAATTCAGTTGAGAATATCTCGTTCTATAACTTGAGGCACTTCTATGCGACTCAACGACTCTACACAGGAGTCAACGCATACGTACTGGCAAAGAGTTTAGGTTGTGGTCTTGATTATCTTGAAAACCACTATGGACAAGTTCAGACAGAGTTGATGGCAAAAGAACTTACACAGAAAGTTAGTCGAGACAAGGATGGTCAAATAATCATCTGAACTAAAGTAGACAAAATTGTCTACTTTTCTGTTACAGGTGATATCAAAAGTGTATCTGACTACTACAATCTAACTTTTGCCGTCGAGACCGTATGTGGCTAAGTCGAACAACAACTTGTAGTCCTCGTCTGGTGTAGTGTTGTTGATGTCCTGTTCTTCAAAAGGCTTACCGTTGTTGTCGAAGTCGTCATACTGAAGTCTTTCTGTAAGAGATATCTTGATACGATATCTATCTTTGATTCCTTTTTTTAGTTCTCGCCAATTTAAATCTATTGGGTGTTTGTAGGCTACGATGTGTAGTATGTTGCGATCATTGAACTTGTATTTGTCCTCAAGTGCATCAATCGTGTATTTCAACGAATTATCCAGATCCATATCTTCATCCATATAGAAGTCGAGTCGCAATGAATGCTTCGCGATGTCTGAAGGCTAGAAATCATCTGGCAGATAATTGTTGAACAGTTGTTTCCATAGTTTCAAGTTTGCTTGAAAATTCTTTTTGTTCTTCAACATTTTGTTTACCTGAAACGACTTCGCCTCAACTGTATGAGACCTTTCTACTCTGATATCCATTTGACACCTCCTGTTGTCCAACCTGTAATGTTGTGATCTATTGATATTTACAAATATCAGTCCAATACCAGTAATTACAAAAAAGTATCCCGGCAAAAATTATCTGCCGGGATTTTTCTGATATCTTTTTATTTGAGAAGTGAAAAGTCTCCTAAGTAAAATCCTTTTTATCAATATACAACAACATTGTATTGGTATCGTTTTCTCTAACTGACATGTATGACTGGTTGTTTTTTTGAGGTGATAAGATAAGAAGAAGTAAAAAGAAAAGACCATAGAGGAAAATACAAATCCTAAAAGAGGAATAGAAAGTCGTTACAACGCCGTCGTTTGAATGGTTAAAAGTAGGTTATGCCAGAGATGTTGACACTCGTATAAAACAATACGGTCTCCTTGTCGGGGCCAAGGTGAACAAAATCACTGTTCGACCATTTGACACCGGTCGTGAAGCTCATCAATTTGAGGAATCCATTCACATACAGCGACCGACACGCCTTGATTGTGGTGTCAAGGACATAAGTGGTTCATTGGCAGGAGAAATTAACCGAATTTTAAGGACTCAAGGATAAATCGGATGC
>Ga0207990_1000023_pt1 | contig 90324 bp, 102 predicted proteins | sample ETNtaG_8_FD_185780 | JGI IMG/M metagenome (GOLD analysis project Ga0207990, IMG submission 185780) | Marine microbial and viral communities from oxygen minimum zone, Eastern Pacific Ocean - ETNP201406SV75 (SPAdes) (version 2) | ecosystem: Environmental > Aquatic > Marine > Oceanic ...
CACAAGAAGCAAAAGATTTGATTCTCGCTTTAGTAGAACTGAAACCACTAACAGAGTCTTTCTTAGGATACCCTAACTCTTGTAATACTTCAGATAGGAGGCATTGCTGGTCTTCTCCGATATCAATACTAACCATTCCTGTATCTACATTAATTTGTATATTATCTGTATTGAAAATCTTGCTTAGTTTTTTAGTAATTGAGTTCGCACAACCACCGCATTTAATGTTTTCAACTGCTATATTCATTGTGATAATAATTATATAAAAAAGAAACACATTATATCAGCATGATTTGTGTATTTGAATATCAACCTACATACCCACTATGGTAAAATTCCCGAAGTTGATTATTAAGGAGTTATGGGTGTCGAAAGTTGCATTGTTAGCACTAGAGGATGGCAAGGTTTTTTTCGGTAAATCTGTTGGTGTTGATGGTGAAACGGTAGGTGAGGTTGTTTTTAATACCTCTATGACAGGCTACCAAGAGATATTAACAGATCCATCATATGCACAACAAATTGTCGCCTTAACTTATCCTCATATTGGAAACACTGGAACCAATACAGTTGACGAGGAGTCTGAAAAAATATATGCATCTGGATTAATAATTCGTGACCTCCCTTTTATGGTCAGTAATTGGCGCTCTGAAATGCCTCTTGATGAATATTTGATGAGTAACAGAGTGGTAGCCATAAGTGACATAGATACACGCGAATTGACTAGACATCTACGCAACAAAGGTTCATTAAAAGGCTGTATTGTTGCTGGTGGTAATATAGATGAAAGTGAAGTTATTGCGAAAGCAAAATCTTTTGCAGGCCTGAAAAATATGGATTTAGCAAAAACAGTGTCAACAAATAAGACCTATAAATTTAAAGAAGGCTCTTACTCTCTAGAAGATGGGTCTTTTGCTAAGACTGAACCTAAATTTAATGTGGTCGTTTATGACTACGGGGTCAAGAAAAATATCCTTAGAATGCTGGTAGATAGAAACTGTGAGTTAACTGTTGTTAATGCTAAAACTCCAGCTTCTGAAATCTTAGAAATGAATCCAGATGGTGTATTCTTGTCTAATGGTCCGGGTGACCCTGAGCCTTGTGACTATGCAATAGAGAATATTAAAATACTTCTTGATAAGAATGTACCAATTTTTGGAATCTGTCTTGGTCATCAATTATTGTCATTGGCAAGTGGAGCCATAACTCATAAGATGAAGTTTGGCCACCATGGTGCCAATCACCCAGTGCAAGATCTCGCAACAGGACAAGTAATGATTACCTCACAGAACCATGGCTTTGCCGTTGCTGAAAAAGACATGCCTACTCAATTAGAAGTTACACACAGGTCTCTATTTGACAAGTCAATACAGGGTATCAAAGTAAAAAATAAGCCAGCTTTTGGATTTCAAGGTCACCCAGAGGCATCGCCAGGGCCACATGACATTAGTGGTCTTTTTGATACATTTATTATGGAAATGAAGTAGCATATCTTGTACTATGAACATTATTGTTGTATATTTAGTATTTGTTAGGAGTTAAGTAATGAAAAAATTATTAGTAATTGCTCTATTGTTTATTGCAGTAAATTCTTCAGTATCGGCGGAAGATTTTGACCCATTTGAAGGTGTTAATAGAGTGACATACGGATTTAATGATGCATTTGACGACAATATATTTGAACCACTTTCGCGTGCTTATAAAAGGGGTATACCCGACTTTGTACAAGACGGTGTTAGTAACTTTTTTGGCAATTTACGTGATGTACAGACCCTAGCTAATCAATTAATTCAGTTTAAGCCTATTGAAAGTGTTAATACACTAGGACGTATCATCACTAATACTGTGGTAGGTGTGGGGGGTTTATTTGATGTCGCTACATCAGTAGGATTAACCACAGAAGATGAGGATTTTGGGCAAACTATGGCGGTTTGGGGCGTTCCTAATGGACCCTACGTAGTTCTTCCTTTCTTCGGTCCGTCTACTATAAGAGACAGTCTTGGGATTTTTGTTGATACAGGCTCAGATATAAACATGATTAACAAGATAGATGGAAGTGATTATGTTAGTGCCAATACACTTAACTTTATTGATAAGCGTGTAGAGTTATTGCCCGCTACTGATTTATTCGATCAGTCTGATGACCCATACATAGCAATGCGTTCTTCATATTTTCAGAAAAGACGATTCGATATATATGACGGCAATCCTCCAATAGAAGGCGATGATTTTTAATCTATTAGTGTAGGACAAAATGCCAAAAAGAGAAGACCTAAAGAGTGTTTTAATTATAGGTGCAGGGCCAATTGTAATTGGCCAAGCATGTGAATTTGACTATTCCGGCGCTCAGGCGTGTAAAGCGTTACGTGAAGAGGGTTATCAGGTAATACTAGTAAACTCTAATCCAGCAACAATAATGACTGATCCACAGATGGCCGATGCGACATATATTGAGCCTATAGAATGGCGTACAGTTGAAAAAATTATTGAAATTGAAAAGCCAGATGCTTTGTTGCCAACTATGGGTGGACAAACAGCGCTTAACTGTGCACTAGATCTTGAGCGCCATGGAGTGCTAGAAAAGTATGGTGTTGAAATGATTGGCGCAAAAAAGGAAGCAATCGATAAGGCTGAAGATAGAGAATTATTTCGAAAGGCCATGCTAAAGATAGGGCTTGATATGCCTAAGGCAGCGGTTGCACATAATCTGGAAGATGCTCACAAAGTACAAGAGACTGTTGGCTTTCCGACAATTATTCGACCATCATTTACTATGGGTGGTTCTGGTGGCGGTATTGCTTACAACAAAGAGGAGTTTGTTGAAATTTGTCTTCGGGGTCTTGACCTGTCTCCAACTAGTGAGCTTTTAATTGAAGAGTCAATTCTTGGATGGAAAGAGTTCGAGATGGAGGTTGTTCGTGACACAAAAGATAACTGCATTATTATTTGCTCAATTGAAAACTTTGACCCTATGGGCATACATACGGGTGATTCAATTACGGTTGCGCCTGCTCAAACTTTAACTGACAAAGAGTATCAAATGATGCGCAATGCATCTATAGCAGTTCTAAGGGAAATTGGAGTTGATACTGGAGGGTCAAATGTCCAGTTTGCACTGAATCCAGAGGACGGCCGTTTAACTATAATTGAGATGAATCCTCGTGTTTCTCGTTCCTCTGCGTTAGCTTCCAAGGCTACAGGGTTTCCGATTGCCAGAGTTGCCGCAAAGTTGGCGGTTGGATTTACATTAGATGAGCTAGGGAATGATATAACTGGAGGTAAAACACCGGCATCATTTGAGCCTAGCATTGATTATGTGGTAACTAAAATTCCAAGGTTTGCGTTTGAGAAGTTTCCAAAGGCAGATGATCGTTTAACCACTCAAATGAAGTCTGTAGGTGAAGTTATGGCTATAGGGTCAACATTTCAAGAGTCGTTACAAAAGGCCATAAGAGGTCTAGAGACAGACAAATCTGGGTTAGACCCTATTGTTGACCTTAATGCAGAAGATACTAGGAATAGAATAAGATCAGAACTAATTTCAGCTAAAGATGAGCGTATTTATTATTTAGCTGATGCTTTCAGATTCGGAATGACTCTGGATGAAATCTTCGATTTATCAAAAATTGACCCATGGTTTTTAGCACAAATTCAAGATATTGTTTCGTGCGAGATGCAGGTAAATGGTTCTTCAATTACCGAAATAGATTCAGAATCTATGTTCAGATTAAAACGCAAGGGATTCTCTGATAAGCGTTTAGCAGATTTATTTTGCTGCTCCGAGCAAGCAGTTCGTGAGCGCAGGAAGGTGTTAAATATTAATCCAGTATATAAGCGTGTAGATAGTTGTGCAGCAGAGTTCGATACTCAAACTGCATATCTGTACTCTACATACCAACAACAATGCGAAGCTAACCCAACCAGCAATAAGAAAATAATTATCTTAGGTGGTGGACCTAATAGAATTGGCCAGGGCATAGAGTTTGACTATTGCTGTGTACATGCCTCCTTAGCATTGAGAGCAAATGGGTATGAGACAATTATGATAAATTGCAACCCCGAGACAGTTTCTACAGATTACGATATTTCAGACAGGCTCTATTTTGAGCCACTGACATTAGAAGATGTGTTAGCTGTTATCGATATTGAAAAGCCAGATGGAATAATAGTGCATTATGGCGGCCAAACTCCATTAAAGCTTGCAGACGATCTTGAGAAGTGCGGAGCAAATATAATTGGAACAAGTCCAGATGCAATAGATCTAGCAGAAGACAGAGAGCGCTTCTCTAAAATGTTAAACAATCTAGGCTTGAAGCAGCCACTAAATGGTACTGCTAGGTCGATAGAACAAGCACAAGATATAGCTGATGCGATAGGATTTCCACTAGTAGTTAGGCCGTCTTATGTTTTAGGAGGAAGAGCTATGGAGGTAGTCTATGATAAGGATAGCCTTGATCGCTATATGCATACTGCAGTGAAAGTTTCAAATGATTCTCCGGTGCTGTTGGATTCCTTCCTTGACCATGCAATTGAAGTGGATATAGATGCCATAAGCGACGGAGATGATGTTGTTATTGGTGGTGTTATGCAACACATTGAGCAGGCCGGCATTCATTCTGGTGATTCAGCGTGCTCTATTCCGCCATATTCGTTACCACAAGATGTAGTAGACAATATGCGCAAGCAAGTTACAATGATGGCAAAAGAATTAAATGTTATTGGATTGATGAATACCCAATTAGCTTATCAAGATGGAGAGATATATATAATTGAGGTTAATCCCCGTGCATCTAGAACAGTGCCATTTGTTTCAAAAGCTATAGGCGTCCCTCTTGCGAACATTGCAGCTTTGGCTATGTCAGGAGTATCATTAAAAGAGCAAGGGTTTACCGAAGAAGTTATACCAACACACTACAGCGTTAAGGAGTCTGTATTCCCTTTTAATAAATTTTTAGGTGTCGATCCAATTTTAGGGCCTGAAATGAGATCAACAGGCGAAGTTATGGGTGTCGGAATAGATTTTGCTTCAGCATTCGATAAAGCTTTACTAGCTGCTGGAGATAGACCACCAGAATGTGGTAAAGTTTTTGTCAGTTTGCGTAGGTTAGATAGGGAAGATCTGGTGCCCCTAGGTAAAAAACTAATTGCACAAGGCTTTACTTTAATCTCTACCAGAAGCAATAAAGAATCCCTTAATGATGCTGGATTAGAGTGTGAAATGGTCAACAAAGTGTCTGAAGGTTCACCCAACATTATTGACATGATAAAAAATGACGACATAGATTTGATTATCAATACCGTTGAAGATTTGCAGGGAATTGAAGATGCTACAGAGATTCGTTGCCAAGCATTAATTCATAAGGTCTCATCTACCACAACTGTTGCAGCTGCATTTGCAATGTTAGATGGTCTTAAAACCCATAAAGAGATAAATGTAAACAAGTTGCAATTGTTACATTAAAAAGGAAGAACTACTTATGGATAGCATACCAATGACAGTAATAGGGGCAAAAGCACTTGAGTCTGAGCTTTTGCATCTCAAAGATGTAGTGCGCCCTCGTATAGTAAATGATATCGCAACTGCAAGAGCTCATGGAGATCTAAAAGAAAATGCAGAATACCATGCTGCAAAAGAGGAGCAAAGTTTTTGTGAGGGGCGTATAAAGGAAATCGAATCGAAACTTTCTCGTATGCAGATTATTGACGTATCAAAACTGACCCAAGACGGTCGTTGTGTATTTAGTACAACAGTAACCTTGATGAACATTGAAGATGAGAGTGAAACATCTTATAAAATTGTTGGTGAAGATGAGGCTGATATTGCTCTAGGTAAAATATCCTGCAACTCTCCAATTGCGAGAGCCCTAATGGGAAGAGAAGAGGGTGAAGAGGTTATAGTAAAGGCACCCAAGGGTGATATTGCCTATGAGATACTGGAAGTTGAATATATATAGTGTTGTAGTATCTATTGCCTGAATGTATTAGAATGTCTTATTTATTTAGTTAACTTACAAATAACACTACCAGATAATAGGAGTACAAGATGCCAGGTTTATTGCCCAATGTTGACCCTGAAGGGTTATTAGAGTATTCAGTGGTGTACACTGACAGATCCCTTAATCATATGTCTCAATCATTCCAAAGTGTCATGAATGATGTGTCTAAATCTCTCAAAGAGGTCTATAACGCAAGTGCTGTAGTGATAGTGCCTGGTGGAGGCACTTATGCCATGGAGTCTGTTGCAAGGCAGTTCGCTAACGATAAAAAATGTTTAGTAATTCGTAACGGTTGGTTTAGTTTCAGGTGGTCACAAATTTTTGAGTTTGCCAATATACCTTCAGAAGAAACAGTTCTTAAAGCCAGACGTACTAGCGATGATGACCAGTCTCCTTTTGTTCCAGCTCCAATAGAAACTGTTATTGATACTATCAAAAGCAATAGACCGGAATTAGTTTTTGCTCCACATGTAGAGACAGCCTCTGGCATTATATTACCTGACGATTATATAAGAGATGTTGCAGATGCTGTACATTCGGTAGGAGGAATGCTTGTATTGGACTGTATAGCCTCAGGCGCGGTTTGGGTTGATATGAGTAATTTGGGTGTCGATGTATTGATAAGCGCCCCACAAAAAGGTTGGAGTGCTTCCCCAGCATTTGGTCTAGTTATGTTAGGAGAAAATGCTCTTGAAGTAATTAAAAGTACTAAAAGTACCAGTTATGCTTGCGATCTGTATAAATGGTTACAAATAATGCAGGCATATGAGAATGGTGGCCATGCTTACCATGCAACGATGCCTACAGATGCGATTAACAGGTTCAGAAATACTATCGACGAAACAGCGCAATTCGGTTTTGATAATGCAAGAATAAAGCAACAAGAGCTAGGGACAAAGGTCAGATCATTATTAGAATCTAAAGGCATAAACAGTGTTGCATCTAAAGGTTTTCAAGCCCCTGGTGTTGTTGTAAGCTATACGCAAGATGACGACATTCAAAACGGATCTAAATTTTTACATATTGGGTTACAAATAGCAGCAGGTGTTCCGCTTCAATGTGACGAGGGTGATACATTTAAAACGTTTAGATTAGGACTTTTTGGGCTTGATAAGTTGAAAGATGTTGACGGCACTGTAGCAAGACTTAAGGACGCCTTGAACAAGGTTATCTTATAACTTATTCATATATTCCTGTACTCATTATATGAGCCTACCCTCTAGGGTGGTGTTTTGAGTGTTGAGTTTTAAGTTGAACGTTCTGTATGTGAGTATATATTTGCGTGGTAGAAATGTCACTATGGCCTAGCATGAGTTGTACGGAGCGAAGGTCTGCACCGTGTTGCACGAGATGAGTTGCAAAAGCATGCCTTAGGGTGTGTGGAGACAACGGTTTATTGATGCCTGCTTTTAGTGCATAGGCTTTGATTATATAGAAAAAATTTTGTCTAGTCATTGAGCTACCACGATTACTCAAAAAATAGCTATCGGTTTGTCCTTTTTTCAATAACAAAAACCTTGCTTCTTTTTCGTACTTTGTCAGGCAATCAATTGCTACATCTCCCATTGGCAGTACACGTTCTTTGTTGCCCTTTCCGCGAACTGTTATATACTCATTGCTTAGATTAATATTATGATAACTAAGATTAATTAGCTCTGAGACTCTTAGTCCGCATGAATACAATAACTCGAGCATAGCTCGATCACGTAATCCAAAAACTGTTCTTTCGTCAACGATAGATAGGAGTTTATCAACCTCATCAATATTTAAAAAAACTGGTATTTTTTTTGCTTGCTTCGGGTGAAGCAGTTTAGCTGTAGGATCTTCTGTAATAGATTTCAATGATAATTGGAAGCGATAAAATAAGCGCAAACAAGTTAAAATTCGGGCCTGAGTTGATGCGCTCAGATTGCTAGATTGACGAAAAGCGAAGTAATCTTTTATGGATTTGTCATTGGCGGAAGTTAGGCTCTTATTTAACCAGTTTGAGAAAATACTCAAATCAGAACGGTAAGCAGATAGAGTGTTTTGGCTAGCACCAGTACTGAGCCAGTAGTGGTCTAGAAATTGTTCAATAAGTTCAGTATTCATACAAATCACTATTCTACTTGACTAACGACGGGCTGAATCTAGAATCTCATATTCGGTTAGTGATTAAGCAATATGAATATTTTTTTCGGGAAAAAAAATACCGGTAAACCGGTATTTATAAGTGGAGTAGTTATTGAATATTTACTTATTAAGTTTAAGCTTTTCTTTAATTCTAGCTGCTTTACCTGTTAGGCCACGAAGATAGTACAACTTGGCTTGTCGAACTTTACCGCGTCGTTTAACTTCTACAGAGTCAATCAAAGACGAGTGTGTCTGGAAAACTCTTTCTACTCCCTCTCCGTGTGATATCTTTCTAACAGTGAATGCTGAACCAAGACCACGGTTTTTCTTGCCAATAACAACACCTTCGAATGCTTGTAATCTTTCACGATTACCCTCACGAACCTTAACTTGGACTACAACAGTATCGCCTGGTGCGAATTCTGGCATATCTGACCTTAGCTGTTCGTTCTCAATCTGATCAATTAAATTCATGAGTTAGTCCTTAAATTTGTTTTTTCAAAAAAGGGATAATTATACAGTTATTTTATAAACTGAACAAGGCATGAAATTCATTAAATCGCTTTATTTATATGAATTAATATAAATACATATACGGCTATATTTATGAAGCATGTCTTTACCCTTATCACATCAAAGATTGATGCCTACAAAATAGCGATGAATTATGGAATAATGAAAGGCTTTGAATGTGTAAATTGTAGTGATGGGAAAAACAACTGGCTTTATAGAATTTGATAGAAAAACTGAGGATTATCGCCCTGTTAAAGTCCGTATAAAAGATTATGATGAGATTTTTTCTGGGTCTCATGATATTAACCATCTACAAACTCAAGGTTCAAGGTGTATGGATTGCGGAGTACCGTTCTGCCAATCTGAAAACGGATGTCCGGTTGACAATTTAATTCCAGAATGGAATGATTTGGTATACAACGATAAGTGGCAAGAGGCTCTAGAGCGTTTACACAAAACTAACAATTTCCCAGAGTTCACTGGCAGAGTGTGTCCAGCCCCTTGTGAGGGCTCTTGTGTGCTTGGCATTAACAATCCAGCAGTAACAATAAAAAATATCGAACAATCTATCATTGATCGTGGCTTTGATGAAGGGCTGGTTAAGCCATATTCAGTGGAATTTAGAACCGGTAAAAAAATTGCTATTGTCGGATCAGGTCCTGCAGGCTTAGCTGCTGCTGATGAGCTTAATAAAATTGGTCATAATGTTGTAGTATTTGAAAGAGAAGATCGCATAGGTGGTCTATTAATGTATGGGATACCAAACATGAAGCTAGGCAAAGATTTGGTTGACAGAAGGGTTAAGTTATTGACAGATTCTGGAATCGAATTTATAACCAGTGTTGATGTTGGTAAAGATGTAACTACTGAACAATTACAAAAAGATTTCGATGTCTTAATTTTTACTACCGGGGCTACAAATGCTCGTGATTTAGCTGTTGATGGTAGGGATGCTAATGGGGTTTATTTAGCTATGCAATACCTGACAAGTAATACAAAAAGTATTCTTAATACAGGTCAAGCTGATCAGTCAGAATTATCAGCAAAAGGCAAAGATGTGATAGTTATAGGCGGTGGAGATACAGGTACTGACTGTATCGGTACTGCAATACGCCAGGGAGCTAAATCAGTTGTTAACTTTGAATTAATGGGTAAACCCTCACTCGAGCGCCCAAATAATAATCCATGGCCATTATGGCCCCTAATTTATAGAGTAGATTATGGACACGCAGAAGCTAGCGAAGTTTTTGGTGAGGATCCTAGGCAGTATAACCTCATGACGAAATCGTTCATTAAAGATGGTAGTGGAAACTTAACCGGCATAAAAACCATAAATGTAGACTTTCAAAATGGAAAACTAGTTGAAATTAGTGGTAGTGAAAGAGTTTGGAGTGCACAATTAGTTTTACTATCTATGGGCTTCGTTTCACCTGAGCATTATCTTAGTGATGATGCAAATATAGAGCTTGATGGGCGAGGAAACTATAAAGCAGAGTATGGCAATTATTCAACCTCCCAATCCGGAGTGTTTGCCGCTGGGGATTGTCGTCGCGGACAGTCGTTAGTTGTATGGGCCATTAATGAAGGTCGAGCTGTAGCTAATAAGGTCAACAAATACTTGTCAAAGTAATCAATACTTCTTAACCATATATTGTATATCTCCAAGGGGATACTTGCCAATATTACCATTAATTCAGGGCATTTTTTTGCAATTCAGTATAATTTGATTCGTTCATATTCTCTAATTGATTTTTGAGTTTATATATTAGAGAATTTTATTAATATACTGGAGATATATAAATGGCAAAAGAGTTATACAATACTCCTAACCTTGACGAGCTGGAAAATGGCCCATGGCCTTCATTTGTAACCGGCCTTAAAAGACTAGCTAATGATGACCACGAGGGTGCAAGTATGGTTCGTGATGTTTTAGCAACTTTGGAGACATCTTACGTAACTAAAAAAGGCTATTGGAAAGGTGGAACCGTTGGCGTTATCGGTTATGGTGGTGGTGTTATCCCTCGCTTTAATGAGCTTAAGGACGAGAACGGTGACTTTAAATTTAAAGATGCTGGTGAATTTCATACTCTAAGAATTCAACCACCAGCGGGTATGCATTACACATCGACATTGCTTAGAGACATGTGCGACATGTTTGTAGATAATGGCGGTTCTGGTTTGATAGCATTTCATGGCCAGTCTGGCGACATCATGTTTCAGGGCGCTACTGAAAAAACAACACAAACAATTTTCAATACCCTGAATGACTATGGATTCGATATGGGCGGAGCCGGTCCAGCTGTAAGAACTGGGATGAGCTGTGTCGGTGCTGCTCGTTGTGAGATGTCCAATACCAATGAGCAAGCCGCATTGCGTACATTAGTTAACGCCTTTCTGGATGATATGCATCGCCCTGCGCTACCATACAAGATGAAGTTTAAAGTTTCAGGTTGTGCAAATGACTGTATGAACTCAATAGAGCGTTCTGACTTTTCTACAATAGGCACATGGAGAGATGACATAAAGATTAACCAAGATGCATGGAAAGCGATGGTTGCTGACAAGGGTATGACATACGTAGTTGATAATATTACTTCACGTTGCCCTACTCAGTGTATGAAAGTTAATGACGATACCTCTCTTACAATTGATAATGCAAACTGTGTTAAATGTATGCACTGCCTAAACGCCACATCACCTCTTACTCATAAGTACGTATCTGATGCTTCAGATGGTGCAATATTAGCAACTGGCGATGACAAAGGTGTAACAATTTGTATGGGCGGAAAACGTACACTCAAGATTGGTGACTTATTTGGTACCGTAGTTGTTCCATTCATGAAGTTAGAGACTGAAGAGGACTATGAAGCAATCGAGGAATTAGCTGGTGAAGTTATCGATTTCTTTGCTGAAAATGCATTGGAGCATGAAAGAACTGGTGAAATGATTGAGCGTATCGGTATTGTGAACTTTATGGAAGGCATCGGCTTAGAGGTTAACCCAAATATGGTCGATTCACCACGCTATATGTCCTATGTTCGTATGGATAAGTGGGATGAAGAGGCGACAAAGTGGTTTGAAAATAAAGCCGAAGCTAATGCATAAAATAAATAAAATTAAATTTCAGGAGAAACAAAATGGCTGAAGCACCAAGAATGCCGATTGAGTCTGGTTGTCCAGACCCTATACAATACATGCACCCAACCATGCGTCGTAACTATGGCCAATGGGCATACCATGATCGCCCCCGTCCAGGAGTATTGAGACACACTTCTAAGCATAATGAACAGATATGGACAGTTCGTTGTGGAACACAAAGACAGATGGATGTATATACAATCAAGAAATTAGCAGATATAGCTGACGAGTATGGAGATGGCTATATTCGTTTTACGATTCGATCAAATGTAGAGTTTATGGTTGATAGTGAAGAAAAGGTTAATCCACTAATAGAAGCTTTGGAGTCTGCTGGATTTCCAGTAGGAGGAACCGGGCCAACAGTTTCAATGATTTCACATACTCAGGGCTGGCTACATTGTGATATACCAGGTACAGATGCTTCAGGAGTTGTTAAAGCTTTGATGGATGGCTTGTATGATGAATTTAAGAAGGCTGAGATGCCTAATAGGGTTCATATGACGACTTCTTGTTGTCAAATTAACTGTGGCGGGCATGGAGATATAGCTATAAACATACAACACACTAAGCCTCCTAAAATTAACCATGATTTAGTGGCTAACGTTTGTGAGCGCCCGACTGTGGTTGCTCGTTGCCCTGTGGCTGCTATTAGACCGGCTATGGTTAATGGCAAGCCTACACTTGAGGTTGATGAGAAGAAGTGCATATGTTGTGGTGCATGCTTCCCTCCATGCCCTCCCATGCAAATTAATGACCCAGAACACTCAAAACTAGCTATATGGATAGGTGGAAAGCACTCAAATGCAAGGTCCAAGCCATCCTTTCAAAAACTAGTAGCTGCCGGATTACCTAACAACCCACCTAGGTGGCCAGAAGTTGGGGCTGTTGTTAAGAATATACTGGCAGTATATAAAGAAGATGCTAGAGATTGGGAAAGAGTTGGAGAATGGGTTGAGCGTATCGGCTGGCCTGCATTCTTTGAGAAGACTGGGCTTCCTTTTACTAAGTTCCATGTTTCTGACTGGAAAGGCACACGTCACCAGTTAAACTCTTCTGCATATATTCGTTTCTAAGGCATATCTATGAAGATTTCGATTCAAATTAATGAGGGTCCATACCAGCATCAGGCTTCTGATACTGCGTATCAGTTTGCTAAAGCTGCTATAAAAAAGGGGCATGAAATTTTCCGTGTATTTTTCTACCATGACGGTGTAAACAATGCATCACGCTTTACTATACCGCCACAAGATGACCGCAATGTGGTTAACCTTTGGGCTGAATTGAAGCAGTCTGACGGTGCTGAAATTGATAAAGTGGTGTGTGTTGCAGCTGCGCTCAGAAGGGGGATGTTAGATGAGTCAGAAGCTAAAAAAAATGGAGTTGACGGTAATAACATTCATCCAGCATTCAGAATTTCAGGGTTAGGACAGTTGATAGAGGCCGGAATTCAGTCTGACCGTTTAGTGGTGTTTGGAGATTAATATGCCTATTACAAAGAAATTTATGTACCTCAACCGTAAATCTTCTTACGGCACAGTATATGCAATTGAGTCACTAGAGGTTGTACTAATTGCAGCTGCATTTGAGCAAGATGTTTCGCTAACCTTTGTCGATGATGGGGTTTATCAAATTGTTAATGGTCAAAACACTGATGGCATAGGAATGAAGAACTTTTCTAAAACTTACCATGCCCTAGGTGACTACGATATTAACAAAATTTATGTATCCAAAGAATCCCTCGAGGAAAGAGGGTTGACTAAAGACGACATAATGCCATTAGTTTATGAGGACGAAGACGATGATTGGGAAGAAAAACCATCAGTTAAAGTGGTTTCTAACGGGGAACTTTCTAAAATTATGTCTGAGCAAGACGTTTGTTTAAGTTTCTAAAGGAAATTGACTATGCTACATACAGTAAATAAATCATCATTCGAGCGAAATTCATTGCAGTCTTGTATTAATAATATAGACAACAATAGTGCTATATTATTAATTGAAGATGGTGTTATTTCGGCCACAAAAAATGCAAACTCACCTATGATTGCAGATCTTGCCATGCAGGGAAGGATTTACGCATTACAGGGGGATGTCGAAGCGAGAGGAATTTCATCAAAAGTTGCAGACAATATCAAATTAGTTGATTACGCAGGTTTTGTTGATTTAGTTGTTGAACACGGGACTACGGTCTCTTGGGTTTGACGTAATTATATATAGGAGTAATACAATGGCGGATATATTAGGGGCAGAAGTAGACGAGGAAGGTTTCTTAGTTAATCTAAGCGACTGGACAAAAGAGATAGCAGAACAGATGGCAAAGGATGACGATATAGAGCTTGCTGAAGAGCATTGGCAAGTAATTGATTTTTTGCGTGATTATTTTGAAGAATATCAAATCGCTCCAGCAGTAAGAGTTCTTACTAAAGCAATTGGCAAAAAGTTCGGCAAAGAGAAGGGCAACTCCAAGTACTTATACACTTTATTCCCTTATGGCCCAGGTAAGCAGGGCTGTCGTTTTGCTGGTTTACCGAAACCTACGGGGTGTATTTAGATTACAACTCCTTAACTGCGCTGTTCTGACCTTGTAATGGTTGAGTGCGGCGCATTTATTATATAAAAACAAAACAATATAGATAATAGCATGTCTACACTGAGCGTAATTTTTACAGCTTTATTTTATATATCTTCAGTTATTTTTGTCATAGGCATGACAAGAAAAGTAATTCAGTATTGGGTAACTCCAGCACCATTAAAAATTCCAGTAGCACCTGCACCATTGACAAAAACTGGAGTTGTCATGCGTATTGTTAGGGAAGTAACTCTTTTTGAAAGTTTGTTTAAATCCAATAAATGGACATGGATATTTGGATGGATGTTTCATCTAGGTTTGCTTTTGGTATTGATTAGACATACTCGCTATTTTTGGCCTGGAGAGCTGCCAGAAATTTTTCTCTTGGTACAACCTTTCAAGTATGGTGCATTCGCTATGGTTATTGGGCTTATTGGACTAATGGGTAGGCGTATTTTTGTAGACAGAGTTCGCTATATTTCAGCTCCATCAGACTACCTGATGTTAATTTTATTGTTAGTAATAGGGGTAAGTGGTGCAGTAATGACATTTACTTCTAACCATACTGACGTAATTATGGTTAAAGAGTTTGCTTCAGGATTAATAACTTTTAATTGGTCTGACTTGCCTACAGAATCTCAACTATTAATTCATCTACTGTTAGTATTTATTCTAATAGCAATTTTCCCAATATCAAAACTTTTGCATGTTCCCGGTGTATTTTTTAGTCCAACCCGTAATCAGGTAGATGATGCACGCAAAAAGCGCCACATTTCTCCTTGGGCATTATCTCAAGAGAAGAGCAAAGAGGTTAGATTAAAGCAAACAATGGGCACAGATGATTAGTCAAACAGGATAGCATTATGGCAAAAGATTTTGAGATACCTGTACTACCAACATATATTGAAACTCCTTCTATCAATGAGGGTGTTATGGAAGGTATTGGTCCATTTAAATCTGTCGAAGAATTTCAAACTCCTTTAGGATTTCCTGGCGAAAAAATAGACAATTGGCAAGAGGTTGCAATTGCAAAGATGGGAGAGTTAAAGTCTAAGTACCGCTCTATACAAGTGTTTTTGGATGCGTGCGTTAAGTGTGGAGCATGTACTGATAAGTGTCACTACTTTTTGGGTTCGTCTGACCCAAAAAATATGCCTGTAGCTAGACAAGATTTATTCAGAAGTGTTTATAGGCGACACTTCACTTTTGCAGGAAAATACTTTCCAAAACTAGTCGGTGCTAAAGAGCTGGATGACGAAATGCTAGATGACTGGTACAACTATTTCCATCAATGTTCCCAGTGTAGGCGTTGCTCTGTGTTTTGCCCCTATGGTATCGATACTGCAGAAATATCAATGGCCGCTAGAGAGGTTTTAGATGCAGTTGGGGTTGGCCAAAAGTACTGTAATCAGATTTTAGGGAAAGCTATCACTATAGGTAACAATTTAGGTCTTCCTGAGCCAGCATTGAGAGACACCCTGCTCGACCTTGAAGAGGAAATTGAGGAAGAAACAGGCGTTGCAGTCAAGTATCCGCTAGATGTAAAAGGGGCAGAAATTTTATTGATCACTCCTTCAGCTGACTTTTTTGCAGAGCCACATATTGACGGTTTAATAGGGTATGGAAAAGTATTCCATCAAGACGGTGTGAGTTGGACTATGAGCTCTTACGCTTCCGAAGGTGCAAACTTCGGTATGTTTATAGGTAGTTACGATGTAATGCGTAAGGCTGCTCTTCGTATTCGTAAAGCCGCACTTGAGCTTGAAGTATCTAGAGTTATGGTAGGTGAATGTGGTCACGCTTGGCGTGTTGCTTATAGTTTCTGGAATACTCTATCTGGGGTTGGTGCAGGCGGTAGTGATGAATATAGCTTAAAGTTACAAAATCAGCTTGACTCAAGATACCCTCAACCACAACATATTATCGAATATACCTATGACCTGATAAAGCGCGACAAGCTCAAATTTGATAAATCAGAAAATGATGATCGTACGGTTACTTTTCATGATTCCTGTAATGTTGCACGTGCAACCAATATGGGCGGTATAGATGACGGCCAATTTATCCTTCCACGCGAAGTTCTTAAAGCAGTTTGCAATAATTATGTTGACATGGAAAGGGGCACAATCATGGAATCAACCTTTTGTTGTGGCGGCGGCGGCGGGCTGCTTACAGATGACTTGATGGAAATTCGTATTAAGGGTGCAATACCAAGGATGCAGGCACTTAAGGAAGTAGAAAAAACAGATGGAGTTGATACTTTAGCCGCAATTTGTGCAATTTGTAAGTCGCAATTTAGTAAGGTTCTGCCAAAATTTGATTTTGATCCATACATGATAGTTAGTGTTCACCAGTTGGTGAGCGAGGCTATTGTTATGGATAAACCACAAACAGTTGACTCAGAAGCTGAAGAAGCCACTGAAGAAGTTACTCAATAAACATATACAAGGAGATTTGAAATGCAAAAAAATCCATACGGACAGACCTATAAAGGTGAAAATCACACGTTCAGAATGTTTAAGGATGAGGGTGATGATTTAGGTTCTGTGCCTTGGAATCAGAAAATTTTCCAGAACGACACTTCTCATAAATGCCCAACATATATAACCCAAACACCGCCATGTCAGGGCTCATGCCCGTCTGGACATGATATTCGTGGTTGGTTAGATATAGTTCGTGGAATGGAAAAGCCGCCAGGAGATATGTCATGGCAAGAGTACGCATTTCGTCGCTCCACTGACGCTAACCCGTTCCCATCTATCATGGGTCGAGTTTGTCCAGCACCATGCGAGGATGGTTGCAATAGAAACGAAGTTGAAGATACTGTTGGTATTAATGCTGTAGAACAGTTCATCGGTGATAATGCATTAAAACAGGGGTATAAATTTGAAATTAATGCTAAAGATAGTGGCAAGAAGGTTGCTATTATTGGTGGCGGATGTGGTGGTCTGGTTGCTGCCCTACAGCTACGCAAACAGGGACATGCAGTAACCGTATATGAGAAGTATGACCAGTTAGGCGGAATGATGATGTACGGTATACCTGATTATCGTGTACCACGAGATGTATTAAATAATGAAATAGAGCGAATTATTGAAACAGGTGTTGAAACCAAAATGAACACTAAGGTAGGTGTCGATGTAACACTAGATGACCTTGAAAAGGAGTTTGACGCAGTATTATTTGCGATTGGAGCAATGGGCGGAAGGTCTTTGCCTGTTAAGGGCGGTGATGCATCTAATTGTGTCTCTGGAGTTGCATTTCTTGAAGCCTACAACCAAGGTCGATTAAACCATATCCACGGTAAAGTTATTTGTATTGGTGGTGGTGACACTTCAATCGACGTTGTTTCAGTTGCCCGCAGATTAGGAAATATTGAAAACATTGCAGACAAAGATAGACCTGAACGCATTATTTTCAATGATACAGCGCACGATGTAGTTGATACATCTAAGAGGTTAGGTGCAGATGTATTGTTAACGACTAGGTCTACAGTTGAAAATATGCCTGCAGCACAAGAAGAGATTGACGATGCTACCCGTGAGGGTGTAGATATTCAAGGCCAATTGCAGCCCATTGAGGTTATTACGAATAAAGAAGGCCGTGCGACAGCGCTACGTATGGTTCGTTTAGAAGAGGACGGTGCGGTAATAGAAGGGTCTGAGTTTGATATTGAGTGTGAATTAATTGTTGCAGCTATTGGTCAGACTGTTGATAGTGAAGGAATCGATAAATCATTCTTCAATGATAAAGGTTTTATTGATGCAGACAGGAACTACCAAATACCAAACAAAGAAGGCTTTTTTGTTTGTGGTGATGTTGTGAAGCCTCACCTATTAACAACCGCTATAGGGCAGGCAGGTATTGTTGCTGAAAGTATATGTGACTATCTAGATGGAGGCTCTCAAAAAGCTAGACCAAAGGTTGATGTTCATTATTTTGATTTATTAGAAAAACTTTCAGAGTGGGATTTATCTCCCAAAGAATACAGTAAAAATGAAGGAGTAGCCGAAGGTACAGATTTAGCAAGTTACGCAGTTCACAACTATGAGGACCGTTCTTTTGCTTCGATAATTCCACATTCAGAGTTATTTTTAGGGCACTTCGAGAATGATGACAGGAACCAAAGAAACCATAAATTAGTTGATATTGACAATGTTTTAGGAAATTTTGAAGAGCGATTAGTCGGATATAGTGAAGAGGATGCTCAAAAAGAAGCTGACCGATGTATGTCATGTGGGTTATGCTTTGAGTGTGATAACTGTGTTATGTACTGCCCTCAAGATGCTGTATTTAAAGTCAAGAAAGATAAAGCGACTCTTGGGCGTTATGTAGACACAGATTATGGTAAATGTATCGGCTGTCACATATGTGCTGATGTGTGTCCAACCGGATATATTCAGATGGGGCTTGGTGAGTAATATTACATTAATATGAGATATGTATAAATTATTAGTTATATTTTTCAGTGTTATTTTTATGAGCATAACTTTTGCCCAATATAATCATAACCTTAGCGGTAATTCGGATGCCACATATCGTACAGAAGCGTTCCATGATAGTGTTTCTGTTATTAGAAAGATGCATCCAGAATTCTTAAAGCATAAGCGTGATAAAACACTTAGGCAAGGTGTACGTACTGACGAAGATTCACTCAAGGAGTGCGTTAATTGCCATGCCAATATTGATGAGGATACAGGGCATTATATTAGTGTAAATGAGCAAGATCAGTTCTGCTCTAGTTGCCATAAACAGGTTAGTATAAGTGTTGACTGTTTCAGTTGCCATCGAACAACCCCAGCAGAGGGGGGTTGATTATGAGTAATGTATTGAACCGACGAGATTTTATTAAAGCTACGACAGCAGCTGTAGGAGTTACTAGTGTAGCTACTGGAGTAACACTAACAACTTTTGCTGCCAATAAAGAGCCTGTTTCTTCTGAAACAAGATGGGGCATGTTAATCGACACCAATAATTTAACAGAGACTGAAATTGAGGTTATGGTTAATGCATGTCAAAAAGAACATGGCTGGGGCTCTGAGCTGCACTCAATTGGAGACCAGAAGCCAAACTGGATAAAAAAAATAAAAGTCAAAGATAGGTCAACCGAAAAGGTAACTAGCTTGCCACTAATGTGTCAGCACTGTGATCAGCCTCCATGTGTAGATGTGTGCCCGACTAATGCATCCATGAAGAGAGAAGATGGCATTGTTTTGGTCGATAGACATCTATGTATTGGCTGTAGGTACTGCATGATGGCATGCCCTTACGATGCACGTTCATTTGTACATGAGAACCTTACAAACCAAAAAGAGCACATGCCTCGAGGAAAAGGAACCGTTGAATCTTGTACACTGTGTGTTCACAGGATCGATAATGGCGAACAACCAGTATGTGTTTCTAGCATCAATAGTGATGCCATTATCTTTGGAGATTTAAAAGACAGTAATAGTAATATTAATAAAACACTAAGAAAGATTCAAAGTACACAAATCAGGGCCGACTTAAATCTTAACACAGGTATTCGGTATAGTGGAATCTAGAGGGTATTATGAGTAATATACGTTATCAGCAAATAGATGGTAGAGGGCTAGGGTTCTACACTCTGGTTGCATTTTTTGGGGTATTCATATTAGCTGCTCTTGGTAGTGTGTATTACATGGAACATAATGGTCACTACGTAACAGGTATGAGTAACCGTATAGTTTGGGGTATGCCCCATGTGTTTGCAATTTTCTTGATTGTTGCCGCATCAGGAGCCCTTAATGTAGCCTCTATCGCGTCTGTTTTCCAGAAAAAAATGTATAAACCGTTGTCACGCTTATCGGGATTGGTATCGTTAGCATTATTGGCCGGCGGTTTAATGATCCTGGTGCTAGACTTGGGTAGACCAGACAGGTTAATTGTGGCCATGACAGAGTACAACTTTAAGTCTATTTTTGCTTGGAACATTATCTTATACAATGGTTTTTTTGTTATAGTTGGTATTTACTTATGGATGATGTTTGAGCGCCGTATGAATAAGTTTAGCTCTAAAGCTGGCTTAGCAGCTTTCACTTGGCGTTTAATTCTAACAACTGGTACCGGCTCTATTTTTGGCTTTCTGGTTGCACGACAGGCTTACGATGCAGTCATTATGGCGCCAATGTTTATAATAATGTCATTTGCATTCGGGCTAGCTTTTTTTATATTGATTTTAATGGCCAGTTATAAATGGACTGAAAGGGAATTGGGAGATGCTATAGTTAACCGTTTGGGTAATTTATTAGGTGTATTTGTTGCTGCTGTACTGTATTTTGTAGCTGTATACCATCTAGGTAATTTGTATCTAGCAGAAAATACTAGAGTTGAAAACTTTTTATTATTCGATGGAGGAGTATATACGCAGTTATTTTGGTATGGTCAAATTATCATAGGCGGACTATTACCAATGTCGCTAATATATCTACCAGCCACCAAAGGCAATCGGTCTATGTTAGGTCTTTCATCTTTACTTGTAATTGTTGGTGGAATTATCCAAATCTATGTGCTAATTATTGGAGGTCAGGCTTACCCAATTGAAATGTTTCCTGGTATGGATATAATTGAGGGTTATGGAGGTATAGCTAAGTATGTGCCATCCTTACCTGAGACATTGCTTGGAATTGGAGGTATAGCTGTATCTATAGTAGCTGTTATATTTTTTATAAAATTCTTACCTTTCCTACCAGAAAGTTTGGCCGATGAGGTTGCTGACCCTCATCATAAGGTCTAAACTAATATCATTTATTCTCAAGAGGCAAAGAACTAATGCCTTGTTCGTTTTACATTACTGCTGCCCATAAATCCTCTGGCAAAACAATTGTTAGTCTTGGTTTAGCTGCAGCATTCAAAGAGCTATCTCTAAATGTTCAAACATTTAAAAAAGGGCCTGATTATATAGACCCAATCTGGCTCTCACACGCATCCCAGAACTCTTGCTATAACTTAGACTTCTTCAATATGGCTCATGACGAGATTTTGGACTTATATTCAAAGCACTCTGTGTCTAGAGATATATCTTTGGTTGAGGGTAATAAAGGCTTATATGACGGGGTTAGCTTAACTGGCGGCGATGCTAATGCAGATTTAGCAAAACTACTAGACATTCCTGTAGTTTTAGTTATAGATGCTACTGGCATAACGCGCGGTGTAGCCCCACTTGTTAAGGGGTACCAATCGTTCGATGATGGTGTAGAGATTGGTGGAGTTATATTTAACAAGGTGGCGGGAGATAGGCACGAATTAAAGTTAACTAAAGCCATAGAGTATTACACAGATATTCCTGTGTTAGGAGCTATACGTAGGTCAAATGAGTTAATTATAAACGAAAGACATTTAGGGTTAATTCCAGCAAATGAATCCAATAAGTCTCAATTATTTATAGATAAGGTTGCAAGGCAAATTACAGATCAAGTTGATTTACATAGAGTACTTAAGCTTAATCATCAAGAGTTCAGTTATACAGCTCCATCTATACCCATAAAGAGTCAAGGCATTACGATTGCAGTTGCCAAAGATAGGGCATTTAATTTCTATTATCAGGATGATATTGATGCATTTACTAATGTAGGTGTAGATTTAGTGTATTTCGATACTCTGAAAGATGCACAATTGCCACCAGCAGATGGCCTATTTATTGGTGGTGGATTTCCAGAGATGAAGCTTGAAGCTTTGTCTGCAAATACATCCTTATTAAATGACATTAAAACCAAAATAGAAGCAGGCCTGCCAACCTATGCAGAGTGTGGTGGAATGATGTATTTGAGTAGGCAAATTACTCATAAAGGTGGAACGCACAAAATGGTAGGCGTTATTAAAGCCGACACCCTAATGACGCCCAAACCCATTGGGCGAGGCTATGTGAAACTAGCACCAACTGACAATCATCCATGGAGCGGTGTGTCTGAGCAGATTTATGCGCATGAATTTCATTATTCAAAGCTAGAAAATATTGACCCTAAAGTCCATTATGCCTATGAGGTTTTACGAGGTGTGGGTGTTGAAAATAAGCGCGACGGGATCCTAGTTCATAACCTTTTAGCCACTTACACGCACCTAAGAAGTGTTGGTAACAACAACTGGGTTGAACAATTTGTCAATTTTATTAAAGCCAAAACATTATGATTACAGTTACTAGACGTGCAGCTGAGGAGATAGGACTATCGACTCAAAATCCAGATGCACAGGGCTTATTGATTAGGTTTGCGGTTGATCAAACAGACGAAGGTTTTCAGTACTTGATGGGTTTTGATGAGCGCTCAGATGACGATATCCATTTAGAATCTAATGGCATCGAATATGTCTTGGCATATTCTCAAAAGACACTACTAGAAGGTATGGTAGTTGATTTTGACGAGATTGATAAAGAGAATGGTTATGGCTTTATTTTTATGAATCCGAATGACCCAAAATATGAACCACCAGAAGAAGAGTTTGCTCCAAATAGAAATAGCAAGAAAGACTAATAATACTAACTATCTTTATTTAATTTATTAATTGTAATAATTCACTATGCCCTTGTAAATAGCACTTGCTATCTTGTCTTGTTCTTTAGAACTATTCAAGCGCCTCTCATCAGTAGGGTTAGATATGAATGCGGTCTCAACTAGCACTGATGGAATTGCAGGTGTTTTCAAAACAACAAAGCCAGCCTTTTGAGGTTTTTTCTTGTGAAGATGTATAATTTTATTCATTTCATAGAGTATTTTAGTAGCTAGTTTTTGACTCTGTATATCGCGATCCTTTCTGGAAAAATCAAGTAATATTTCGTTAAGGTATTTATCTCCATCAATTATTGATTCAACGCCACCAAACTGATCAGCTATATTTTGCGATTGCTCTAACTGTTTTGCAAATTTTGTTGCACCACCTTTTTCTGACAGGGTATATACTGATGCACCATTTGCGGTCCTACTATTAACAGAATCGGCATGAATAGAAACAAACAGTGATGCATCATTTGCTTGGGCTATCCTTACCCTTTTTGTTAGTGGGACGTAATAATCGCTCTTCCTAGTTAATATTGCTCTATACCCCTTAGTTTTATTTAACTTGTTGGTGAGTTTTTTCGCAATCTGTAAGGTTATAAATTTTTCTTTGGATTTGTTATAACCAATCGCTCCAGGATCTTCACCACCATGTCCGGCATCAATCAGAATAGTTTTACGTTCTGATTTGGATTTATTTATTTTCTGTGTTGGCTTTTTTTCTGTTTTTGTTTTGCTTATAGCTGTTTTTAAGATCTTGTCGTATAAGTCAATTACCAGTCTGTGATGTTTATATTTAGAGTTTGGCTTTAGAGTATAGCTTTTAACGTTGAATTGCTCCTTAGTCCTAAAAAACAATCTAAGAATGTTGTCCTCTCTTCTTATATTGGTTTTATAAATGCGCTTGTCTTTAAAAAATATTTTTTTAAACGTTCTATTAAGCAATTTTGCGTTTTCAACGTTTAAGTTTATATATTTACTTTTAGTTTCAATGTTGTATTTGACTCCTTTTTCAACATCAATGACTATTCTTGTATGTTCTGGGGAGGTCCAATATCGGAAATCATAAAGAGTAGTTCTGTTATCTGCATAACAGTTAGTCACACTTATAGAGGCTATGAAAAATACTATAGATTTAAGCATTGGAGTAGCTTTGTTCCAGTTATGCTGGTATTTTCGATTAATATGTCACGACAATTCTCGTTACCGCTTATAGAGATTACCAGGTCAGCTTTGGGTACAACTCCATTACCTAACTCTGGCCATTCAATTAACTGTATATTTCCAGGTCTAGCGTACTCTCGTATACCAATATTTTCTAGCTCTTCTGGGTCAGATATACGATAACAATCAAAGTGGTGTATGCTAATTTTGTCATTCTCATAGCTCTCCACAAGTGTATATGTTGGGCTTTTAACTCTTGAGAATCCATGCCATTGAATAAATCCTCTTGCGAGCGTTGTTTTGCCAGCTCCGAGGTCCCCTTTAAGGTATATGACAATTGAATTAAATGTAGAATCTATACATCGAGCTAAATTTTCAGAAAAATTAACTATCCCTCCCTCTGTTAAATTTAATAGCTTCAAAACAAGTTCCACATGTATATGCAAAAAACTGTCACAAGAATGAAGCCTTCAGGTCGATTAATAATCCAATCCTTTTTGAATTTATAGGAAACAATAAACAACAGAATAGTTAGTAATAGCATTATAGGGTAGTCCCTGTTCATGACTTCTGGAGGCACAACAGAGGGGTGAATAATGCCAGGGATGGCTAGAACAGCAATAGTATTAAAAAGATTTGAACCGATAATGTTTCCAACTACCATTTCAAATTGCTTCTTTAGGACGCTTGAAATTGAAACAGCTAGCTCTGGCAAGCTGGTTCCAAGAGCCACTACAGTTAAACCTATGATTAGATCAGAAACTCCAGCAATTTTGGCTAGGCTCGAGCCACCCCAAACTACCAACTTGGCACTAGAAATTAATACTACAAGACTGATTATAAGTTTTATCCATGTTATTTTTGCCTCACTCTTTTTTACCTCATAATTTAGATTGTCAAACTCGGTATTGGTTTTGTTTTTTGATTCTCTGAAAGTGTATATAAAAAATAAAACCAACAATGATAGTAAAATCAAACCATCAACAAGGTCAAGCCTTTGATCCAATAACAGTAGGCCAGCACATAGTGTTGCTAGTAACAAGAAAAGCCATTCCTTTTTCAGAATACTTTCGGCAACTTCGATTGGCATGATAATAGCACTCACTCCTAGTACTAGAGCAATATTAAATATATTAGAGCCAATAGCATTACCTATACTCAATCCAGTATTGCCTTGTAATGCGGCCAATCCAGAAACTAGCATTTCTGGTGCAGATGTTCCAAAGCCAAAAATAAGTAGACCTATTATGAGTGGTGAAATATTGAAAATATTTGCTATTTTTGCACCATTATCAGTAAACTCATCTGCACTCCAAATCAATAATATAAAACCTGATATTAGGGCGCATAATGGTAGTAGAATATCTGGCATGATTTAAAAGGTTTGAAATTAATTAGATTTAATGTAATATGTCTGGAATTATATCAGACACATAAAAAAACTTGCTATTACGAGTACGAAATGGTTTAATGAGTTTCATCTAATTATTTCAATTCAATTAGTTGTATATTATTATAAATAAGGTTAAGAATTAAATGAGTAAAACAGAATTCTTGGTTGGTCGTAGCGAATTAGATCTGCAGGACGACTTTTATCCAGATGACTTGCCCTCAGAGTGGCGTTTCGACTACTATTCAACAATGTTCAGGGCTTTATCTTTGCCAGTAGATAGTGATGATGATTTATATCAAATTTTTGAAGAGCTGGATGAGTCTGAAGAAGAATTTGAATTAGTCCTTTCTATAGATAAGAAACAATTAAATAATAATAAGAGCTTATCAAAAATACTTTTACCTCTATCAGAGCACAAGGAAAACTTTACACTTTATTGTGAAATTGAAGAAGAGCCTTCGGCAGAAATTATGTCAGCCCTGAGTGGCTATAATTTGTGCCTCCATTCACTAAAGAAACTCAATATTAAATTGACTGAAGCAAATGCTATTGGTCAATATTTATATTTTAATCATGTCCCTGTTTTTTATTCAACAGTGATATGGGATGAAAAAAAGATTCGTTCTTGTCTAGAACAAATTTCTGAGATAAATACCAAAACAATTTTAATTTGTAAGCATGCAGAGAGTGAAACCCTAAATCGAATTCGTATTATTTCAGAATTACTGGGGTTTTGAATGTTCTAATCACTAGGCCACTAAATCAGGCCGATTCTTTATATTCATTGATTCAAGATAGCGGACATAATAGCCTGCTATTTCCAACACTTAGAATTGACAAATTAATGGTTGATATAGATGCCAATAATTATGATGCGATAATTTTTATTAGTGCTAATGCTGTCGAGCATGCACTAGAGCAGATTAAGTTTACACAAGAAAGGTCTCAAAATATATTTGCAGTCGGAAGAGCGACAGCAGACAAGCTTAGAGAGTATGGCATAAGTGTTGACTGTTACCCTGAGAACAATGCCTCTAGTGAAGCGCTACTTTCGATGTCAATGGTTTCTAAAATGAAAAATAGTAATATACTAATTATCAGAGGAAGGGGTGGTAGAGAAGCCTTGAAATTGGGATTGTCAATACAAAACAACAATGTAGATTATGCTGAGGTTTACGAGAGAGTTGAATGTGAAGCTTTAGATTTACATAGAGAGTCTTTGTCAATATTATTAAATAACCATGATGGTGTGCTGACAATTACAAGTACAGAAAGTTTATCAGCAATGATAAACATTGCCCAAAAGATTGACTCTGACTGTCTAGAAATAATTAAGTCCATGCCGTTAGTGGTTCTCAGTAATCGAATTAGAGATTTTGCTAAATCTGTAGGATTTATACATCTATATGTTGCTTATGAAACAAATAATCAAGGATTAGTTGCAGTAATTAATCAACTCAAATAAATAGTTTTTAATATGCTTGACATTTAGTATATTTCAAGTTATTTTATTGTCTAAACGGTAGTTTCACATTGAATACTTTTGATGCCTATATGTTAATTGTGTGTTTTAATTTAGCTTATTTTATTTAAATTATCTGGGGGAATAAATGGTAAAGTTAAGTGTATCAAGAGTAGCAAAATTACTCGGTATAAGTCGCTTCGAAATCCAGCACCAAATAAATTCTGGAAAACTACACACCCATGAGGGCTATGTAACCACTGATAGTATTAGGCTAGCTTACCCAAATTCATCACTTAACTCTGAGCAGGATGATAGAATTAATAAAATACAAAAAATTAAAGACGACTCTAATTATAGGAACGGTGTAAATAATTCAATTCATACAGAAAATGAGAGCGCCCTCATTTCTGTTATAGCGTCTTTAAAAACTAAACTCTACACTCAAGAGAGTAAGAATAAACACTACGATATGGTTTTCAAGCAATTATATGAGCACATAGAGTTGTTGAACAAGTGTTGCCACTCACAGGATAAGGAAAGGCTACACGAAATACAGAGATGGATGGAGCAGCAGGCACACTGATTCAGAAAACAAATACTAGCTACAGTTTGTTTAATATTGATAATATAGGTTGAGAACGGTTCATTGTGTAAAAATGCAAGCTATCTACGCCATGGCTTATTAAGTTCTCGCACAGGCTGAGAACAACCTCTTCGCCGAAAGCTAGCAATGATTCTTGGTCATCCCTATATAACCTCAGTCTCTCTGTTATCCATTTTGGAATTTGTGCATCGCACATATTTGAGAACCTGACCAGATTAGTGTAATTTGTTATCGGCATTATGCCGGGTGTGATTGGTATATCTATTCCTAGCTTTTCAAGATCATCAACGAACCTATAATATGCATCAGGATTGTAAAAATATTGAGTTATTGCGCTATCAGCTCCGGCCCTAACCTTGCCAACAAAGTGATTTAGTTCGCTTTGAATATCTCTGGCTTGAGGATGAGATTCAGGATATGCAGCCACTTCGATATGGAAATGGTCACTGTATTCAGATTTAATGAACTCAACCAACTCATTAGCGTAACGCAATTCTCCAGTGTTTTGCATTCCTGAAGGTATATCCCCCCTTAGTGCTACCACCTTATCTATGCCATTGATTTTGTATTTATCCAGTATAGATTTTGTTTTATTTTTTGAAGCACCTATACATGTCAGGTGTGGCGCTACACGAACAATATCGTTTTTTTGTATGTCCATAACAGTTTCAAAAGTAGAGTCTTGAGTAGTTCCACCTGCGCCATAGGTAACAGAAAAATATTCAGGATTAACTTTAGTGAGCTGTTTTCTTACTTGTTGTAGGTTTTCTTTACCTTTCTCTGACTGTGGTGGGAAAAATTCGAAACTGGTTTTCATGTTATTTTGGTTGGTTTAAATCCTTTCAAATTATACTGTATTACAGTATTTTGAATAATTGCTTTTCATGTAACGACTAAAACAATCGGGTAAAATACCCATTTTTACTAATTTGAAATATAAGAATAAATTAATGGCAAAGAGCGACTATATAGAACTGGAAGGTGTAGTTAAAGAGAAACTTCCAAATACCACCTTCAAGGTTGAATTAGAAAATGGCCACAATGTTTTGGCTCATATATCTGGAAAAATTCGTAAACACTATATCCGTATATTGCCTGGCGATAAGGTTACTGTTGAAATGACACCTTATGATTTAACCAAAGGTAGAATTACCTTCAGACACAAGTAAACAAAGTCAAAATAAATATCCTATTGCCGTTGTGGTGGAATTGGTAGACACGCCGGATTCAAAATCCGGTTCCTTTGCGGGAGTGACGGTTCGAGCCCGTCCAACGGTACCAAATTATTTTTCTTAGCCACTCTTACTGGCATTTCTCAAATTCAGGATATGTTTTTTTTAGAATAAGTTATAATTTAATGCGGTTTGTTTTTTAATTAGTAGATAAAATATTGAGCATGGGACAATCTGACCTTTTAGCTGAAGCAATTAACCTTACATTTTTTGGAATGGGATTTGTTTTTTTGTTTTTAACTTTGTTGGTTTTTGTTACTAAATTAATGTCTACTTTTGTTAGATATATATATAAAAATAAGCAAGTTGACTCTCAAAACGGTGGCCCTAGCAGTAACTCTGGATTAAATGATGAGCTAGACGAAGAGACTAAATTTGTGATTGAAAAAGCTATAAAGATGCACAGAAGTTCATAAATTATATTAATTTTTTTAGAGTATAGCCATGAAATCAAACAATGTAAACAATGCCCCAGTAGGAATTACCGAGTTAGTTCTTAGAGATGGACATCAATCATTATTTGCAACAAGGATGCGTATTGATGACATGCTTCCTATTGCTGAAAAGCTTGACAAAATTGGTTTCTGGTCGATTGAATCATGGGGAGGCGCTACCTTTGATTCATGCATTCGTTTTCTTGGCGAGGACCCTTGGGATAGGATTAGAGAGTTAAGTAAGGCTATGCCAAGCACCCCTCAGCAGATGCTACTCAGAGGTCAAAACCTATTGGGCTATCGCCACTATAGTGACGATGTGGTACGAAAGTTTGTAGATCGTTGTGCTGAAAATGGGGTAGGTGTTCTACGTATTTTCGATGCCATGAATGATATTCGTAACCTTAAAACAGCAACCGATCAAACTATAAAGACAGGCAAGCATGCTCAAGGAACAATCTCTTATACAATAAGCCCTGTGCATACAACCCAGATGTGGATCGATATGGCAAAGCAGATAGAAGATATGGGAGCACACTCTTTATGCATTAAAGATATGGCAGGGTTGTTGCAGCCCTACGTTGCATACGACCTGGTGAAGTCATTAAAGGAAGCTATCAGTATACCTATACAACTACATGCCCATGCAACAACAGGACTGTCAACAGCTTCTATTGTGAAAGCAGTTGAGGCTGGAGTTGATAGGGTTGACACTTCAATCGGCTCAATGAGTATGACTTATGGTCATTCCGCTACTAATTCAGTTGTCTCAATTTTAGAAAATAGTCCAAGGAAAACAGGGCTAGAGTTAGAAAAGCTCGAAGAAATTGATACATATTTTAAGCCGGTACGTAAAAAATATTCCAAGCTAGAAGGCTCCCTAAAGGGAGTAGACTCAAGAATTCTACTATCTCAAGTTCCAGGAGGAATGTTGACTAATATGGAGAATCAACTCCGCGAACAAGATGCTACTGATAAGCTTGACGATGTTCTACTGGAGATACCGCGTGTACGTAAGGATCTAGGCTATATACCATTGGTAACTCCAACCTCACAGATTGTTGGCACGCAGGCAGTATTGAACGTGCTCACTGGAGAGAGATATAAGACTATTACTAAAGAGTCAGCCGGGATCCTAAAAGGTGAATATGGCGCAACTCCTGCTCCAGTAGAAAGCTCTTTGCAAGCCAAAGTGCTAGAAGGTTCAAAACCTATTACTTGCCGACCTGCAGATAACATCGATCCAGAAATGCATATACTCGAACAAGAGTTTGATAAGATTGTAGATGAAAAAAATATTGCTATTGCTGATAACAAGATAGATGATTTACTTATTTATGCTCTATTCCCGCATGCAGGCATTTCATTTTTAGAGAATCGTGACAACCCTTCTTTCTTTGAGCCTGCACCACAATCTACAGTTGAACCAGACAATTCAAATAATGAGGATGGCGTGTACACAGTGTCATTTAAGGGTAACTCTTACACTGTGCAAGTATCTGCCGGGGGTGAAATTAACTCGATGCAAGCTACTTCAAGTAACTCTAACTCAAATACAACAAAGATTACCTCTGACGTAGAACATGCTGGAGAAAGTGAAACTGTATCAGCACCACTTTCAGGAAATATTTGGAAAGTCATGGTAGAGCCTAAACAGAAAGTTTCTGATGGAGATGTTTTAGTAGTTTTAGAAGCCATGAAGATGGAAACTGAAATTAGGGCAGCTAAAGATGGCGTTGTTATAGATATCAACGTTAAAGAGGGTGATTCCGTTAAGGTTGGCCAAAATTTATTATCAATTGCATAAACTAACTGGTAGCTAATAATGGAACAATTTAGCACTCTATGGATTAATACAGGTTTATACCAGATGACCACTGGTCAAGGTCTCATGCTGTTAGTTGGCATGTTGCTGATATATCTTGCAATCGTAAAAAAATTTGAACCATTGCTATTATTGCCTATTGGTTTTGGTGCGATACTAAGCAATATACCTGGGGCAAATCTTGCTGTTGGTGATGGTATCCTTCATGTTTTCTATGTAGTCGGTATTGAGTCTGGAGCATTCCCATTGATTATCTTTATGGGTGTTGGAGCGTTGACTGATTTTGGACCTCTACTAGCAAACCCTAAAACATTGCTTTTAGGTGCGGCTGCACAGTTTGGCATATTTGCAACATTGATGGGTGCAATAGGGTTGACGACCATAGGAGTGTTTGATTTTAGCCTTACAGAGGCTGCTGCAATAGGAATTATAGGTGGAGCAGATGGCCCAACAAGTATCTATGTAGCTTCTAAATTAGCTCCAGATTTATTAGGCGCAATTGCTGTTGCATCGTACTCATATATGGCTCTGGTCCCACTCATACAGCCACCCATAATGCGCGCATTGACTACCAAGAAAGAGCGAAACATAGAGATGGTACAGTTAAGAGAAGTTTCCACTACCGAAAAAATTATTTTCCCAATTATGTTGCTGATGTTGGTTGCCCTCCTACTTCCAGATGCAGCCCCATTGTTAGGAATGTTCGCGTTTGGAAATTTAATGAAAGAGTCTGGAGTGGTAGATCGCTTGAGTGATACCACTCAGAACGCCTTAATTAATATTGTAACTATATTCCTAGGGCTGTCTGTAGGCTCAAAGCTCATGGCTGATAAGTTCTTGCAGTTGGATACCTTAGGTATTTTATTATTGGGTATGGTTGCATTTGCAATAGGTACGGCTTGTGGATTGCTGATGGCGAAAATAATGAACCTGTTTAGCAAGATTAAGATAAACCCATTGATTGGTTCTGCAGGCGTTTCAGCAGTACCGATGGCAGCAAGAGTTTCAAATAAGGTGGGATTGGAGTCAAATCCACATAACTTCTTATTGATGCATGCCATGGGGCCAAATGTTGCCGGAGTTATAGGTTCTGCTATCGCTGCAGGAATTATGATACAGTTTTTAGGGTAACACGTAGATTATGCTATCTACCATACTAAAGTCTAAACTGATTGAGGTCAAAGTAACTAAGCTCACAAATGATAGTCAAGATTACTGCGAAATTGATGGTATTTTACTAGATACTGCGAATATATATTCATTTGAACAGGTTTACATATATAACAAGATAAGTGGAATACGCTTCGTAACACATGCTGTACGTGGGAAAGACAATTCTGGGGTGATCTCAATACACGGAGATGATTTAAATAAATGCAGTAATGGAGATATTTTGACTATATCTTCTTATGCAAAGTGTGATGAGAAAGAGCTAATAAATCATCAACCAAAGTTTTGTTATGTTGATGAAAGCAATACAATAATAAAATCTATATCTACATCTGAGTAAGACATCCCTGTTCTAAAATTAATACCCTGTGCATTTTTTTTGCAATTATTTCATCATGAGTAACAATGACTAATGAAGAGTTTTGTTTTTGATTAAGGCTTATCAGTAGATCCAACACAGATAATGCATTTATTGCATCTAAGTTTCCAGTTGGCTCATCAGCCAAAAGGCAATTAGGGTTTTTAATTATAGCTCTAGCTATTGCGACGCGCTGACGTTCGCCTCCAGACAATTCTGATGGCAAATGATTTGTTCTGTGTTCAAGTCCAATTTTTTGTACAATTTTTGTTGCTTTTTCAAAAGCAATTTTCTTGTCAAAGCTTTCTATTAGTAGTGGCATAGCAATGTTTTCAAGTGCGCTAAAGTCTTTTAAAAGGTGATGGAACTGGTAAACGAACCCGAGCTGACTTGATCGTAGATTGGTTACGGATTCCTCATCAAGAGTAGACAGGCTTGTATTATTAATTATAACTTCGCCGGTACTAGGTGTATCAATCCCCCCTAGTAGGTTTAATAGGGTTGATTTGCCGCATCCAGATTGTCCTAAAATGGCAACCGATTCACCCTCATAAATTTCAAAATTAAGGTTATTAAGGATTGGCATCTCTCTATCTCCATCGTGATAGCTGTAACCAAGATTATTGCACTGGATTATTTTATTCATGACTTAACACTTTAGCAATGTTTACTTTGCCTGCTCGTATAGCTGGGTAGATGGAGGCCATGAGTACTAGTATTACAGCTCCAACTATAACCATAATTATATCTTTAAGCTGTAGGTCTGAAGGGAACCTGTCTATGTAAAATACATCCTTAGGAAAGAACTGAAAGCCTAAAACAGATTCTATACTACTGACAACGGTTTCAATATTCAGTGATAGAATAATTCCTAATATAACTCCGAAAACAATTCCAACTAAGCCTATACTCAAACCTTGGTAAAAAAATATTTTTACGATCCTCTTTGGAGTCATTCCGATTGTTCTCAGTATGGCTATATCAGATTTCTTATCGGTCACAACCATTACCATAATTGACACTATATTAAAGGTCGCAACAGCTATTATTAGTGACAAAACAATAGCTATCATCTGTTTCTCAAGGTTAAGTGCCTGTATAAAGTTAGATTTTTGTACAGTCCAATCCACACCATAGTAACGCTCAGAGCCTAGATCAGATATGACTTCATTGGTGACCCTTTTTGCACTAAACAGATCTTTTAACTTCAATCTGATACCTGAAACCTTACCTTCCATTGAGAATGCCTTCTGTGCCTGATCTAGGTGTATAAGTGCTAAACTGTTGTCGTACTCATTAATTCCGGCATCAAAAATAGAAGAAACACTGAACTGTTTTATATTTGGCTGCATAAAGGTATTAGTAGATGTAGTAGAAGGTGTTAGTAGGGTTACAGTGTCACCAACACTTACACCAAGCCTTAGTGCCAATCCTGAGCCGATTAGTATGCTAGATACATCTGCTTTTAGTTCAGCATCGCTGACGTTACTCAAAATGGTAGAGGTGTTCTTTTCCAAACCAGGCAGTATACCTCTGACACTAACACCGAAGGACTTACTACTACTACTAAGTAGTCCATACATCTGAACGTATGGGGAAGAGTCGACAACTTCTGGGTGTTTATTAATTGAAACCCTTAGATCCTCCCAGTCATCCAACTGATTACCAAATTCGCTTATATATGAATGAGAGATTGCACCAAGTATTCTATCTCTTAACTCCTTATGAAAACCATTCATTACCGAGAGCACGGTAATTAGAGTCATAACCCCAAGAACAAGGCCAACAATAGAAACCCCAGATATGAAAGAAACAAACCCTTTTTTCTGGTTAGAACGTAAATATTTTGTTGAAATCAGAAATTCAATACCCATGGTGATGATATTTTGTCATAATTAACACTTTAAAAGTCAATAAAAGGAAGTTATTAGTATGCCTACAAAAAAAATTACAAAAAAAGTTGACAAGTTAGGGGGCGACCTAACTAATATTTTTCACGTAGTTGGGTTGCTTGTTATAGGGTGTACTATTGTTTGGTCAGCAATTAGTGAATACTTGGTAATAATGCAGCAAGAATCAGGTTACGCTTCATTAAAAGATATTCTCCTTTTATTTATATACCTAGAGCTTGGTGCTATGGTAGGTTTGTATTATAAAACCCATAAGTTGCCAGTAATATTTCTAATCTATATTGCTATTACAGCCATAACACGCCTTATGGTTATTGACATGAAATCTCTAATTATAAGCGATAAATTCAACTTACTATTTTTGGTTGTGTCTATTCTAATACTGGCAATTTCTGCTGGCATACTTAGATTTACTGAGGTTAAGTATGAAAATAGTGCTTAGACACAGAAAGATATATTGTGAACCTAGATAAAAAAGGTTTTTTAAGTTATCTGCTACTCCCGATTTCAGTAGCCTTTTACTTTCTGTCAAATGCTAGAAGGTATTTGTATCAGATTGGCTTCTTTAGATCCTATAATTTTAAAGCCCCGGTAATAGTTGTCGGCAATATTACTGTTGGTGGTAGTGGCAAAACTCCAATAGTTATTGCACTAGTTGAGCACCTTAAAAGGCAAGGAAAAAAGGTTGGCGTAGTTTCTCGTGGTTATGGGGGGAAGAGAAGTAATAAAACTTTATACGTAAATCAAGACACAAATGTTCTCCAATCTGGTGACGAGCCATTAATGATTGCAACTCAAACCAAAGTACCTGTTGCAGTCAATATAGATAGATCAAAGGCAGTAAAAGATTTAATAGAGTCTTACGAAGTTGAAATAGTTATTAGTGATGACGGGCTTCAGCATTATTCTATGTCTAGAGATGTTGAGATTGCCGTTATTGACGGCAAGAGGCGCTTTGGTAATGGATTTTTTTTACCATCTGGGCCATTAAGAGAGCCCCTATCTAGGTTGAATAGTGTTGATTTTGTGGTTAACAATGGGGCGCTTCATCCTGGAGAAATATTCTCTAATCTAGTGCCTAAAATGTATATTAACTTATCCACTTTAGAGAGTAAACCGATTGATTTTTTTAAAAATATAACATGCCACGCTGTCGCAGGAATTGGGCACCCACAGAGATTTTTTGATACTCTAACAGATCTTAATGTAGATATATTGCCTCACTCATTTACAGACCATCACTACTATTCAGAAGATGATTTATTATTTACTACTAATCATCCCATTATTATGACCTCCAAGGATTGTGTAAAATGTAGGTCTTTCGCAACTGATCAGATGTGGTATTTGCTTCTCGAGTCTGACCTTAGTGAGGATTTTTTGACTAAATTAACAGATAAATTATGATTGATGAAGCTCTATTAAAATTATTAGTTTGCCCTAAAAGCAAAGCACCATTAAAGCAGGTCGGAGATGAATTGGTTTGCGAAAAAAGTGGGCTAGCTTACCCGATAGAAGACGGTATTCCAGTGCTACTAGAAGAGGAAGCACGTCAATTAGACGAGAAATAGTAATGGATTATTCTGTTGTTATACCAGCTCGTTACGGCTCAAGTCGACTGAGCGCAAAATTATTGCGTGATGTTCATTCTAAGCCGCTCATTCAGCATACCTATGAGAATGCAATAAAGAGCGATGCCTCGAGGATAATAATAGCAACAGATGATGAGCGCATAAAGAAGGTCGCTAAGAACTTTGGTGCAGAAGTGTGCATGACAAAAGCTTCACATAGCTCTGGCACCTCAAGAATCTCAGAAGTATTGTCTAAACTAAATATTGATGACGATAGTATTGTTGTTAATCTTCAGGGTGATGAACCCATGATAAGTCCAGAGGTGATTGATCAAGTTGCAGGTGACCTTATAATAAGCAAAATGGAAATGGCCACACTATGTGAAAATGTGCAGAATGAAGAGCAATATCTCGACCCAAATTGTGTCAAAGTAGTTTTTAACCAATACGGAAAGGCGTTGTATTTTTCCAGATCTCCAATCCCTAGCTTTAGGAACAAGGATGATTTCGATGCTAACTTATGTTTTAAGCATATAGGTATTTATGCTTATAAAGCAGAATTTGTGAAGAAATATATAGCGATGACACATTCCACTCTAGAGAATTCTGAAAAATTAGAACAATTGACAGTACTCAGTGAGGGCTACGATATTCATGTATCTTATGCCTGCGCGTCAACCGGTTATGGGGTAGACACTCAGCAAGACTTAGATAGAGTAATAAAGGAATTGAGAAAATGAATATATTTGATGGCAATAAAATTGCACAAGAGCTCAGAGATGCAACAGCAAAGGAAGTTAAAACTTTACCAAGACCACCAGGACTGTCTGTAATCTTAGTTGGCGATGATCCGGCATCCAGAATATACGTTAAACACAAGGAGAGCGCTTGTGTTGAGGCAGGATTTTATTCTGACAAAATCAATAAATCTGCAAACATAACTGAGGAGGAGCTATTATCAGAGGTCGATCGCTTGAATATAAATGACAACATTGATGGAATACTTATTCAACTGCCTCTCCCAAGTCATATAGATACAGACAAGGTTCTAGAGCGTATTTCACCTGAAAAGGATGTGGATGGATTTCATAGTGTTAATTCTGGTAAATTAATGCAGAACAAGCCTTTCTTAAGGCCATGCACATCGAAAGGAATAATGAAGATATTGTCTACTATTGGTTGTGATGTTTCTGGCATGGATTGTGTTGTCGTAGGATCTTCCAATATAGTTGGTAGGCCCATAGCTATGGAGTTGTTAAATGCTCGTGCGACAGTGACTATATGCCAATCAATAACTAAAGACATTGCTCAAAAAGTTAAAAAAGCAGATATAGTAGTAGTCGGAGTCGGAGTTCCTGGAATGGTGAAAAAAGACTGGATAAAGGATGGTGCTGTTGTTATAGATGTTGGTATAAACAAGTTAGAGAATGGAAAGTTGGTGGGTGACGTTGATTTTGAATCTGTCAGAGATAAGGCTTCATGGGTTACACCCGTTCCAGGAGGAGTTGGCCCGATGACTATTGCTACATTATTAGAGAACACATTAATTGCATACAAATCTAGGAATAAAGAATGAAAATAATATTAAAAGCCCTGAGAGAGGGCTTAGGCAGGTTAATAGTTTTTTTCGACTGGATTTTTTCCCCACGAAAGCTTAAACGTACTGATTCTAGTCAGTTAAATGTTAACGAACAATCGAAGTCATTAAAACTATATCAGTTCTATGCATGCCCTTTCTGTATAAAAACTAGAAGAGCAATAAAAAGACTTAATTTGTTAATTGAAAGTCGCAACGCTCAAAACGGTAAATACCGTGAAGATCTTCTTGTTAATGGAGGTGAAGTCAAGGTTCCATGCCTTAGGATTACAGAAGGCGATAACAATATCTGGATGTATGAGTCTTCTGAGATAATAAAATATTTAAATAATAAATTCGGATAGAATACTGCTATATTTAAATTGAATCATGATTTATATAGAAGGAGGAAGTAAGGCGCAACAAGATCTCTCTAGGAATCTATATAATTTTTGTTCGAACGAGTTAAGCATTAAGAAAAAAGTTGATATTGATTTGAGAATTGTCAGTCTTGAAAAGTCTCAGGCCTGGACAGATCATGAGGGCGACGGTAAGTTCTATATAGACATTGAACGCAGCCTTAATACTGAACAATTTATTACAGCATTTTGCCATGAGATGATCCACGTCATCCAATACCTACGCGATAGAGAAGTGAGTGAGAAAGAGGCCTATCAACTAGAAAAAATATTATACGATAGATATAAACAAACACAAAAAAATGGATAATCTAATACCCGCACTAATATTCTTTTTTGTTATGGCTATTACCCCAGGACCAAATAACTTTATGATTATGTCTTCAGGCATTAATTATGGTTTTCGTAGAAGCTTGCCGCACCTGTTCGGAATTATTTTAGGTTTCCCAATTCTGATTATTGGAGTAGGTTTTGGGCTAGACGTTGCTTTCAGCCAGTTACCATGGTTACAACAATTTATTAAATATATTGGGGTTATTGTTCTAGTTTATCTTGCCTATAAAATTGCAACAACAAGTAAAGAGTCTTCTGAAGAAGGTGACTCTAAGCCTTTAACCTTCTTTCAGGTAGTATTGTTCCAATGGATTAATCCGAAAGCTGTGATAATGACTATTACCGGAATAAGCGTATACATTACAAGTGGAGATGTCCAGTCTCAAGTGCTGACATTAGCAGCAAGCAATATACTCGTAACAGTGCCTAGTGCAAGTGTCTGGTTATTTTTGGGTTTGTGGCTACAAAAGATATTGATTAATCCAGTACATCTATTGTTATTTAACCGAATAATGGCATTATTATTGATAGGATCAATAGTGCCAATATTTATTTAGGAAGGTAGCGCTTTAACTGATTTATATTACTATTTAGCTCATCTTTAGATTTTGCAGTAATAGTTATATGTCCTAACTTCCTATCTTCTCGTTCTTCCTTGTCATATAAATGTAGGTGCGCATTTGGCATCACTAGTACCTCATTCACATCTTCAATCTTGCCTATTATATTAATCATAGTGCAGAATGGATGTAAAGGAGAGGTGTCGCCGAGAGGCATGGCAGTTATTGCCCTTACATGATTCTCGAATTGTGAAGTTCTTGCGCCCTCTATACTCCAATGGCCAGAGTTGTGAACTCTTGGCGCTATTTCATTTGCAACAAGGCCCTGTTCTGTTTCGAACAATTCAATTGTAAGAACTCCTACATGGTTAAGCTCATCGAGTAGCGTTCTCATATATTGTTGTGCAGTTTCTTGGAGTTTCTCATCAATATTCTCAGCAGGGGCATTTGTCATTCTGAGTATGCCTTTGTGATGGATATTTTCAACTAAAGGGTAGTACTTATGATCGTTGTCAATTCCCCTTACTGCTATCAATGAAAGTTCACGCTTGAATGTTACAAAGCCTTCCAGTATTGACTCAACATTATTCATATTACTCCAAGCATCAGAGATTTGGTCATCTGTATGGATAACAAATTGACCTTTGCCATCGTAGCCATTTGTTGTAGTTTTTAGAATAGCTGGAAGCCCTATATGATTTACTGCAAGCCTTAGTTCAGATAGGGAATTAACAATCTGGTTGGGGGCGCATGGAATATTTAACTTATTGAAGAGACTCTTTTCACGGCCACGATGCTGGGCAATATATAATGACTTTTCACCTGGAAACACTTCCACACTCTTGCTTATATTTTTTATAATTTCTACATCAGTATTTTCGCTTTCAAAAGTGATTACATCTGCAAAATTAATTAATGATTCAGCGGGATTTTGTTGGTCATTTTCATTAAACACCATCCCCAGTAGTGAAGACGGATCATTATCGCTTTTTGTAGTAAATGCAAATTGATGATTTAATGGATAACCACTAAGAGCAAGCATTCTGCCGAGTTGACCGGCACCTAATACACCTATCTTCATTTAATTGGCAGGGTTAGGGTTGTCTAGAACTTCTTGTGTTTGGTTAGCCCTAAATATGGATACATTTTTTTTAATATTTTCGTTCTCATTGGCCACAATTTGTGCTGCCAATATTCCAGCATTTTTTGCTCCAGCTTCACCTATAGCTAGTGTACCAACAGGAATACCTGCAGGCATCTGTACTATTGAAAGCAAAGAGTCCTTACCACTCAATGCTTTTGACTGAATAGGTATACCAAGGACAGGTACAATTGTTTTTGATGCCACCATGCCAGGTAAATGTGCCGCTCCACCTGCGCCAGCAATGATAACTTTGAGTCCTCGTTCTGAAGCACTTGAAGCATAGTCAAACATAAGGTCAGGTGTTCGATGAGCCGAAACCACTTTAACCTCATGTGGCACTCCAAGATTTTCAAGTATTTCTACTGCATTTTTCATAGTAGGCCAGTCAGATTTTGAGCCCATGATAACACCAACTAATGGCGACATAACTACCCTCTGGTAAATATATTATGTGAGAATTATACTCAATAACATCCTATATTGATAGTGTGAAGTTTGGGTGTAGGAACGGTAAATGACCAGTATTTAATTCACTTGTCGCTATATTGTTACTACTGAACCAATCACCTATTTCGTTCGATATAAGTTTGTCATTAGTCCCCAATATTGCTTCAATTGGAATTTCTAGGTTGGCAAGTTCTTGTGTCAAATCTGTATGAAGAAGTATTATTAATCCTTGTTCAAGAGACACAATGCTAGCAGGTTTATTATCAATCAATGCATTCAATATTTTAAGTTGTTTCTTGTCGTTTGTTTGTAGGCTAGTAAATCTCTTAAGGCATTTGGACGGGTTAGCATGTAGTGATTCAAAGAACTGGCTAAAAGTATTAGAGTCTATTCCAAATTTCCAATAATCGCTTTGGACAAATTTAGGAGTAGAAGCAACAAGCACTAGCTTAGATATTTTTATTTTAGTGGCAATTCTAATGGCAATTAGACCACCCAAAGACCAACCCATTATTGTAGGGTTTTTTGGTAAAACTTTTATAATTTCGTTGCACCACTCTTCTATGCCACCATCAACATCATCGCTTTGCCCGTGTCCAGGTAGGTCGACCACAGTAACACTATATTGATCTTTGTACCTGTCAACTAAGGCATTGAACAGCTCGCAATTGAGTCCCCATCCATGTAATATAACTAGATTATTTCCAGTCCCAGTTGTTTTACTGTATAGCATCTTTTAGTTGCACAAGAAGTTGCTTTATTTGATCTTTTGTATGTTCAGCACATATTGTAATTCTTAATCTAGCAGTGCCATTAGGTACGGTAGGAGGACGTATGGCTGAGACGTAATAACCAGAATCATACAATCTTTTAGAGGCTAGCATTGCATTCTCACTAGTGCCTAAAATTAGTGGCTGTATCGCACTTACAGAGTCCGATATAGGTAAATTTAATTCTTTGGCCAAGTCTCTGAAAAAGGTTATGTTATCTATAAGCTTTGCCCTTTGTTCGCCCTGCTTTATTAACTCTAGGCTTTTCATTATTGCCATACATATAGCAGGCGAGATTGCTGTGGTGTATATGTATGGTCTTGATTTTTGAATTAAATATTCGATAAAGTCTTCATTCCCAGCTACAAACGCACCCATAACTCCAGCCGCCTTACCTAGGGTAGCCATATAGATAGAATTAATCGGAATGTTAGGCTCGAAAATACCAAAACCGTGAGCATCATCCTGCATTACAATTGCATCTTTACGGCTTGCTATTTTTGCAATAGATTCTATATCTGATTTATCTCCGTCCATACTAAATACTGTGTCTGTAGCAATTAAACCATTTCCAGACTGTTTAGCTATTTTTCTCTCAAGAGACCCTATATTATTGTGTGTGTATCTTTTCAGTGGTAGGCCTATTAAATGATTAGCATCAATCAAAGAGGCATGGTTTAGTTTGTCTTGTAAGACCCAATCAATATCCTCTTTTAATGCAGAAAATATGCCAATATTTGCAGTATATCCAGTAGAGAATAATAGAGTCCTTTCTTGTCCAGTGTAGTCAGCTAGAGCCTCCTCAAGTTCATGGTGTGCTCTTGAGTGTCCGCTTACAAGGTGAGATGCCCCTGAACCGGAGCCGTACTTTGTAACTCCAAGTTTGAAAGCTTCATTGACTGAATGATTGTCAGAGAGGGACAGGTAATCATTTGAGCAGAAATTAACCAAAGACTTATTGCCGATTATAATGTTTGAGCCTATAGAGCTCTCAATGGTCTTTCTAGACCTATAGAGATGTTTTTTTTTGATGCTATAAAGCTTGTTAGAGAAGTTCATTATTACCATTTTAATGATTGTTGACAAAATAAACATGTATAAGTAAAAAAGAAAGATATTTTGTTGCAATTTATTCTGGGAGGTTTTATGGTTTATTTTTTTCTTGCAATAGCCATTTTTGCTGAGGTAGTTGGCACTAGTGCATTAAAGGCTACGGAGGGGTTTACAAAATTTTGGCCAAGTTTAGTAGTTGTATTGGGTTACGCTTTTTCCTTCTACTTTATGGCTCTTGTGGTAAAGCACTTACCTATAGGGGTTACTTACGCTATTTGGTCAGGATTAGGTATAGTTTTGGTAGCTGTGATAGGTGTGCTATGGTACAAACAGATACCTGACATGGCAGCTATTATAGGTATGGCTCTTATAGTTATAGGAGTGACAGTGATTCTTGTTTTTTCAAAAACTCTAGGGCATTGATTGGCATGGATACAAAATGCGCAATAGTGACTGGAGGAGCTAATGGAATTGGAAAATTGGACTGCGCAGTAGTCTGTTTATTTAATCAAATTCTACATATTTGATGAAGCATAAGCGTAAGCCTTTTTCATTATTCTTTCGGTAAGGAAATATTTCTTAGAGCGTATAATCCCACTTTAATCATTTAATCTGAATTATCATGAAAAAAACATTCAGTTTTTCACATCCGAAAAAGAAAAGACCTAGAGTTGTTGAAGCAATAAAGTACGAGGTTAAAAAATACATTAAAAGAGAGCGCAACAAAGCTCTGCCTGATGATGTAGATTTTTGGGATTTTGATTGTCGTTATGGAGCTGATGAGTTAACATGCGGCATGATACATGTCTCTGAAATTAATAAGGTTATTTCTGAAGCTGATGTAGAGGGTTTGGATACTTTTTTTCTAGAAGTACTAGTAAAGCCTGGCGTTAGAACTAAAAAGCCTAAAGAAGAAAAAGAAGCTGAAAATTTCTTAGATTAAGTTTTCCATGGGTGATGAAGCTGAAGCGTAGGCTTTTTTCATCATTCTGCCAGCAAGAAAGGACTCTCTTCCTGCAATCACAGCGTGTTTCATCGCACTGGCCATTAAAATCGGATTAGAGGCATTAGCTATAGCGGAGTTCATTAATACGCCATCACAGCCAAGCTCCATAGCCTTAGCAGCATCTGATGCGCAACCTATACCTGCGTCAACTAGCACAGGAACTTTGGACTGTTGTTTGATAAGCTTTATGTTGGCTGGGTTGGTAATACCTTGACCAGAACCAATCAGTGATGCAAGAGGCATCACGGCCACGCAACCAATTTTTTCTAGTTCTTTAGCAACGATTGGGTCATCATTTGTGTATACCATCACATCAAAACCATCATCAACTAATGTTTGTGCAGCAGCTAGTGTCTCCACGATGTTTGGGTACAAGGTCTTTTCGTCACCCAAAACTTCAAGCTTTACTAAGTTACGACCGCCTAATAATTCACGAGCTAACTGGCAAGTGCGCACCGCATCTTTTGCGTTATAACAGCCTGCTGTGTTGGGCAATATTGTGTATTTGTCAACAGAAATAACATCAAGAAGACTAGGCTCATTTGTATCTTGGCCAATATTTGTGCGACGAATTGCAACGGTAATAATCTCTGCTCCTGAAGCTTCAGTGGCCAGTCTAGTCTCTTCAAGATCTTTGTATTTGCCTGAACCAACTAATAAACGAGAGTTATAAGTTTTTCCTGCTATTACTAAAGATGAGTCTGTCATGTTTCTAATAAATTATAAATGGATTAAATATAATGGCGGAGAGTGAGGGATTTGAACCCTCGATAGGGGATAAACCCTATACACCCTTAGCAGGGGCGCGCCTTCAGCCACTCGGCCAACTCTCCAAAGAGAAAACATTATACGCCAAATTATTTGCCGTTTGAATCGCTGTTAAGGGTTAATGATTCAGAAACCATAGATATAATTTAGATCGATTTTTTGGTATTGTTCTTTTGGGTCAAGTTTAAGCCTAACTTTTCCCCAATTGCCACTAATTTTAAGTTTTTCTTGGAGAGCTTTTATTTTATTTTTTGCGTTAAGTAGCATCTCTTCTGTGCTATTCCAGGTGTTGGCGTCGTACTGACTGTTTCCTAGTATATCTACCATCCTCTCGTAATACAGAAGCTGATTATAAACAAGGATAGTCCCTAGATCTACTTCTGAAGAGTCCTCTCCAATCTCATAACGCACTTCAAGATCAAGTAGGTCTATATTTATATCTGTTAATTTATCCTCAAGTATGTTTGAGTCCTGATCAGCTATTGAACTTGTTGAAAGAAAAATAACGATACAAAAAATAATGAAAAATTGTTTGGTATTAGACACTTACGCAATTAAAAAGACTAAAGTAGCTACTATTTTAATCAATAATAAGCTTGACTATTGTGTAGATGAAGTATCTTACTATAAAAGGTTTAATGGCCCACATCTATTATTTCAAAGTCATGAGTTATATTTGCAGTTTCTCCAAGCATAATGGATGCTGAACAATACTTATCTGCAGATAGCTTGATAGCTTTATCTACCTTTTTCTCATTTAGGTCGTTACCCTCAATCAAAAAATGAATATGGATATCGGTAAACACTTTGGGGTGATCTTTAGCTCTCTTACTGGTTATTTCAGCCTTACAATCTGAAATTTTTTCACGCATCTTTTCTAATGTCGAAACTACATCTATAGTTGTGCATCCACCTATACCCAATAACAGCATTTCCATTGGCCTTATGCCTAGGTTTTTTCCACCAAACTCTTCTGGACCATCCATAACAATAGAGTGCCCACTAGGTGACTCCCCAACCATCATCATTCCATCAATCCATTTTATTGTTGTTTTCATGCAAAAATCTCCTGTAATGCTTTTCCTGGATTCTCTTGTCGCATAAATGCTTCGCCAACAAGGTATCCATAAATATTGTATTTACGCATTAATTTGACGTCATTTTTATTCAAAATACCGCTCTCAGTTATTACGAGGGCATCATTAGTTATTTCACTTAGTAAGTCTATTGTAGTTTGTAATGAAACATCAAATGTTCGTAAATTACGGTTATTAATTCCGATCATAGGTAAATTCAATTTAAGGGCACGATTAAGTTCCTCCAGGTCGTGCACCTCAACTAGAACATCCATTGATAACTCTCTAGCTAAGTCCGATAATTCTTTCATTTGCATATCACTTAAACAGGCAGCTATTAATAAAATACAGTCAGCATTTATTGCTCTAGCCTCATACACCTGGTATGGGTCGATAATAAACTCTTTTCGTAAAACTGGGATATTTACTGCAACCCTTGCATCGATCAGGTATTGATTGTCACCTTTAAAGAAGTCCTTGTCAGTAAGTATAGATAGGCAAGTGGCTCCACCAGTTTCATAGCTTTTAGCAATATCGGCCGGGTTGAAATTTTCACGTAATATTCCTCTAGAGGGGGATGCTTTTTTTATCTCGGCTATAACTGCGCTCTCTTTCTTGTCTGATTTCGCTCTGAGTGCATTATAAAAGCCACGCGTTGGTAGCCCAAATTTTGCTTTATCAATCATTTCATTCAGAGAAATATTTTTTTTACTTTCAATAATCTCTATATTTTTGCGAGAAACGATAGTTTTTAATATGTCCGGTGTATTAGCCATAGGTAAGTATTTTATACTCAGGGAGTTGAAGCCACAATGAATTCAAAAAAACTGTTTTTTTAGTCAAATTGCACAATGTACATTGCATATAACCTATAATTAATTAATAGTTATATTTATTGGAATAACATAATGAAATTATTAGACTTTGAGGTCGGCATAGAGTGCCCATTTTTCTTAATTGCTGGGCCCTGCGTCATTGAATCTGAGTCCTTGGCAATGGATACGGCTTCGTATTTGAAAAAGGTAACCTCAGATTTAGGAATAAATTTTATTTACAAGTCTTCTTACGATAAGGCTAACCGAACTAGCGCTAATAGTTTTCGTGGTTTGGGACTTGATAAAGGCTTAAAAATTCTTAATAAGATTAAGGAAGAGGTCGGTGTTCCAGTCCTGACAGATGTCCATGAAGATACACCCCTAGATGAGGTGGCCTCAGTAGTTGATATGATGCAAACCCCAGCATTTTTAGTGCGCCAAACTAACTTTATTCAGAATGTTTGTAAGATGGGCCTACCAGTAAATATAAAGAAAGGCCAATTTCAAGCCCCATGGGACATTGATAATGTAGTGGAGAAGGCTCTAGCAACAGGCAATCAGCAGATAACGATTTGTGATCGAGGAACCTCATTTGGTTACAACACCTTAATTTCAGATATGCGAGGTCTTTCAACAATGCGGTCTACAAACTGCCCAGTGGTTTTCGACGCCACACACTCGGTACAACAGCCAGGTGGCCAGGGTAGCACTTCGGGAGGGCAAAGAGATATGGTTCCAGTGCTCTCTAGGGCCGCTGTAGCTGTAGGCATCTCTGGACTGTTTTTAGAGACTCACCCTGACCCTGATAAGGCACTGAGTGATGGCCCAAACTCATTCCCTATAGATAAGATGCATGAACTACTACTAACTTTGCAGGGGTTAGACAAGGTAACAAAAGAAAATAGGTTACTAGAAGACCACTTGTAGAGCTTGCTTATTACCACAAACAAATGGCTGGAAGTGAACGCATTGTTTTCATATTTACTTAAAAGAATAGTCAGTATAGAAGTTTGATTGTCATTAATATATTAATAAAGTCAGTGAAAACAGGGCTATCTTTGGTAGTAAAATTACGCTCAATAATCAATACCCCATCAGTCATAACTTTACTGAACAATAGATATAGTTAAGAACTTCAAAAACAATATGATAAGAATAGCAGTATCAGGAGCATCAGGTAGGATGGGTCAAACAATTATTGACGCAGTAGGCCTCTCAAAAAATGTAACACTTGGAGCTACCCTTGATAAGGGCATTAGTTTGAATGACATTATCGATGATTTTGATGTCCTAATAGACTTTACTAGGCCTGAGGCCACTTTGGAGTACCTGGGTATTTGTAAGCATGCAGGAAAATCAGTTGTGATTGGAACTACTGGGTTTGACGATAAACAGATAGAGCAAATCAATCAAGCCGCAACTGAAATACCTGTAGTTTTCGCCCCAAACATGAGTGTTGGGGTTAATTTAACTTTGGAATTATTGGAAAAGGCGGCCAAAGTAATGGGTACAGATTCTGATATTGAGATTGTTGAAGCGCATCACAGATATAAAGTTGACTCGCCATCAGGTACAGCTCTGAAGATGGGAGAGGTCATTGCGAACACCCTAGGTAGAGACTTATCAGAGTGTGCGGTATATGGTCGTGAAGGCATAGAGGGTACTCGGGACAGCAACACAATTGGTTTCTCTTCCATCCGTGGAGGAGATGTTGTGGGCGACCATACGGTTAGTTTTTTTATGGAAGGAGAGAGAGTAGAAATCACTCACAAAGCCTCATCAAGGATGACTTACGCTAATGGTTCTATACGTGCATCAGTTTGGCTTAGTGGCCAACCTGCAGGGCTATATTCAATGCAAGAGGTATTAAACTTAAAGGATATCTAAATGCTTTATGCAATAATTTCACAGGATATTGAAGATTCATTAGATAAGCGTATGTCAGTACGAGATGCTCATGTTGAGCGTTTAAATATTTTAAAAAATGCAGGGCGATTAGTGTTGGCTGGCCCTCATCCTGCAATCGACAATAATGAACCAGGTCAGGCAGGCTTTACAGGATCCCTAATCGTAGCAGAGTTTGATAATATTGAAGATGCTCAATTATGGGCAAAGTCGGATCCATATATTGAGTCTGGTGTATACGCAAATGTAGTTGTTAAGCCATTTAAAAAAGTGCTCCCATAATAATAATAAAAATTTTTCTTGATTAATACATTCAACTCTAGCATAATCTCCCAAATTTTAAGTTCTCTTGAATAAGAATAAATAACTAATAGATAATGGTAACAATAAAAAATTTGTCTAAACATTTTGGCGGTATTAAGGCTGTTGATGGGGTGGATTTGCATATTGAAAAAGGTGCAATTACAGGCTTAGTTGGTCCAAATGGTGCAGGCAAAACTACTTTATTTAATTTAATTGCAGGTTTATATCAACCAACTCATGGTGAAATCATTCTTGATGGAGAAGATGTAACTGAACTCTCATCACATCATCTATTTCACAAGGGCTTATTGCGAACTTTTCAAATTGCTCACGAGTTTCCAACTCTGAGTGTGCTTGAAAATTTAATGATGGTTCCAGCTAACCAGTTGGGGGAAAGTCTAGTTAATACCTGGTTTAAAAGAAAGCAAATTCAAGAAGAAGAAGATGATATTCAGAAAAAGGCAGAGGAAGTCATAGATTTTTTGAGTATAAGTCATCTTAAGAATGAGAGAGCTGGTAATCTTTCTGGAGGTCAAAAAAAATTACTTGAGTTAGCTCGCACTATGATGGTAGATGCTAAGGTTGTTCTTTTAGATGAGGTCGGTGCTGGCGTTAATAGGACTCTACTTAGACAGATTGGCGATGCTATATTGAGGTTAAATTCAGAAAAAGGCTACACGTTTTGTATGATCGAACATGATATGGACTTTATTTCAAGGCTTTGCAACCCAGTTATTGTTCTTGCTGAAGGCCAAATTCTAACAAGTGGAACACCTGATGAGATTAAAAGTAGTGATGCGGTAATTGAGGCTTATCTGGGTAAAGGAATTAAAACCGAGGCGACTAAATAATGGCTTACCTTGAAGGAAATAATTTGGTTGCTTCTTATGGCGTAGTTCCAATACTACATGAGTGTTCGGTTAGTGTTGAAAAAGGAGAGCTTGCTGTAATTGTTGGTCCAAATGGAGCTGGAAAATCAACAGTTATGAGGGTGCTTTTAGGAATGTTAGAGGCAACTTCAGGTTCAGTTACTCTTGATGGTCAGGATATTTCTATGCTTTCAACACAAGATAGGATAAATCATGGCCTAGCATTTGTGCCCCAAACAAAAAATGTTTTTCCATCAATGACAGTGGAAGAGAATCTTGAGATGGGTGGATTTATCAGGAAGGATGACATTAAAAAAACCATAGATGAGGTGTATGAGCTTTTTCCTATCCTCCATGAAAAACGTAAACAACTCGCAGAACAGCTTTCTGGCGGCCAAAGGCAGCAAGTAGCCTTTGGAAGAGCTATGATGACAAGACCTTCTGTTATGCTTTTAGATGAACCTACAGCAGGAGTATCGCCTATAGTAATGGATGAAATTTTTTCCAATATTCTTGATGTTAAAAATGCTGGTATGGCAGTTCTTATGGTTGAACAAAATGCTCAGCAAGCACTTAATATAGCTGACAAGGGCTATGTTTTAGTTTCTGGAAGAAATGAACATACTGGGACAGGGCGAGACTTAATCAATGACCCTGTTGTTAGAAAGAAGTTTCTAGGAGGTTAGATGTCTGAATCAATTGATATTATTAATGCCTTCGCCCTTCTTACTAATTTTGTAATTCTACCAGCATTATCTTACGGCTCTCAATTGGCCTTAGGAGCTCTAGCGGTAACTTTAGTTTATTCAATTTTAAGGTTTTCTAATTTTGCCCAGGGCGATAGTATGGCTTTCGGAACCATGCTTGTTATTTTACTTAGTGGCTATATGATTAGTAGAGGGTGGACAATAACTGGCGTGCCAACTGCACTTTTAGCAATTCCACTTGCCTTAATCGGTATGTCAATTTATTTACTGACAATAGATAGATTGGTTTACAGGTACTATCGCAAAATAAAGGCTAAGCAGAATGTTATCGGTATCACAGCATCAATAGGCGTTATGTTTGTTTCTGGAGGTATTGTTAGGTTTGTATTAGGGGCTTCTGCTCAAAGGTTTGAAGATGGCGAAAGATTCATTTTTTCAGTTCGAGAGTTCAAAGCGTTTACTGGTCTTGAGCAAGGTATTGCGCTTAAAACTTCTCAGTTTTTGACTATTTCTCTTGCAATATTATTGGTCGCTTTTCTATTTTATTTCCTCCAAAGAACTAAAACTGGAAAAGCCATGCGTGCTTATTCAGATAACACAGAACTAGCTCTTCTGTCTGGAATTGACCCAGATAAAGTAGTCCGAATAACCTGGTTACTGGTAGCTCTTTTTACAACGATTGCTGGAACACTTTATGGACTGGATAAAGGATTTGCACCGCAGCAATACCATTTATTACTTTTACCAATTTTTGCTTCGGTAATCGTTGGCGGTATTGGATCACCAATTGGCGCAATTGCAGGAGCTTTTTTGGTCGCATTTTCAGAGATACTTCTAACTTATGCATATAAGAAATTTTTAATATATTTACTGCCACTTTCTATGCATCCAAATTCTCTAGTTCAGCTTATTGGTACGGAGTATAAATACGCAATATCATTCGTAATTTTAGTAATAGTTCTTATAATTAAACCTACTGGGTTGTTCAAGGGCAAGGTAATAGCAGATGAATAAATTAAATAATATTTGGGTGCTATATAGAGCACCTATTAGCTTTATTATTATGGGGCTAGTGCTTTTATTTGTTGGCTTCAATCAGTCATGGCCGTTAGCAATTGGCATTATTAATTTATCTTTAATTTCAGCTATTATGGCTCTTGGCGTTAATATTCAGTGGGGCTACGCAGGATTATTTAACGTTGGAATTATGGGTTTTGCTGCCTTAGGAGGTGCTTGTGTAGTTTTGATTGCACAGCAACCTGTTACTGAAGCTATAGATGCGGGTGGAATGAAGATGCTTTTCTCATTAATCTTTGGTGCAGTAACGATTATTGTTGGAGTATTGCTTAATAGGAGAGGAGTGAACAAATGGTTGACGGCTCTTATAGTGGTTATTGGCTATTTAATTACAAGGTATTATTTTTCTGAAGCTGCAGGTTTAATTGAAAAAGTTGATCCTGCAATTACAGGTTATTTAGGTGGTTTTGGCCTGCCTGTAGCTTTATCTTGGGTAGTAGGAGGTTTGGCAGCAGCAGGAGCAGCATGGTGGGTTGGCAAGATAACTTTAGGCTTAAGGACGGATTATCTTGCAATCGCAACTTTAGGCATTTCTGAAATTATTCTTTATGTTATTAAAAATGAAGATTGGTTTGTTCGAGGCCTTAAAAATGTTTATGGACTTCCTAGGCCTGTTCCTTACGAACTTGATATGCAGAAGTCTGAATGGTTTCAAAATATTGTTGTATGGATTCATAGATCGGAATTAAATCTACTCTCTGAAACACAAAGAGCAGTTCAGCTTACTGATTACGTTAGAGATGCTGCCGTTGTTTATGTTAAGTTAAGCTATACAGGTATATTTGTAATAATTTTAGCAGCATTTGTTGTGCTTTCAAATCTTGCTTTAAACTCTCCATGGGGTAGAAAAGTAAGAGCAATAAGAGATAATGAGGTTGCCGCCTCAGCGATGGGTAAAAATATTGCCCGTCAACATTTACAAATTTTTGTCATTGGGTCCGCAATTGTTGGTGTTGCTGGCGCTTTATTGGTGACCTATGATGGAATATTTATTCCTACTTCTTACCAGCCTTTAAGGTTTACCTTTTTAATTTGGGTGATGGTCATTCTTGGAGGTTCAGGTAACAATATGGGCTCTATTTTGGGTGCCTTTGTAATTTGGTTTATATGGATTCAGTCTGGTCCAATGGGGCTTTGGGTGGTTGAAATGCTTGGAAATTATATACAGGAAGGGAATACATCATTGGAGTTTATAGAAGACAGAGTTCACTATCTTAGGCTTGTCTTTATGGGCACTATATTGCTTTTAATAATGAGATTCTCTCCAGGCGGCATTCTGCCTGAAAAAAATAAAGAACTATAATTTTATGACAAATTATATTTTTTAAGACTATAGCAATATGTTTTATATTTCCCGTTTTAATCTTTTTTTATCATTTTTTTACATATAGTATAAAAAATGTTTATCATTAACCTTGAATTCCGAAGGAGATACGCTTTTCTTTCATATAAAGCGTTGAGGAATCTTTTTTTATAAAATTAGGAGATATAATGAAAAGATATATGAAAAAAACTGCTGGCTTTGTTATTTCAGCGACTTTAGCTACAGCATCTTATGGTGGTTCTAACGTTGACAGAGTTAGCGTTGGCGAGCTTCAAGGTTTTACTGGCCCTCTTGAATCAATGATTGGCCCTATGACTGGCGGTGCAAACCTAGCTGTAACAGAATCTAACGCTTCTGGTAACTACCTTGGTGGAACTAAAATTACTGTTATTCAGGGTGATTCAGTATGTATTGACCCTGCTGTTGCAATTGCTGAGGCAGAACGTATGTTGAATGCAAATGTTATGGCTATTATGGGCCCTAACTGTTCAGGCAATACAGGTGCAGTTATAACCAATGTGCTAGTGCCTAATGGTATAGTTTCAATTTCACCATCAGCAACTTCACCTGCATTAACTACCCTAGAAGACGGTGGCTGGTTCTTTAGAACTGCACCTTCAGATGCAAGACAGGGACCAGTGCTTGCAAGCATCGCAATTTCTAGAGGTCAAACTGATATGGCTGTAACTCACTCAAACAGTGACTATGGTAAAGGTTTAGCTGACGCATTTGTAACTGCATATGAAGCTGCTGGCGGTAAAGTAACTGTTTTGGCTGGTCATGACGACGACAAGGCTGATTACTCTGCTGATGTTGCTGCATTGTCTGCAGGCGGTTCATCTACTTTAGCTGTATTGGGCTATGCTGATACAGGAGGCAGAGGTATTATTGGTGCTTCAGAAGACACAGGTGCGTTTAGTAATTACGTCTTTGGTGACGGTATGATTAGTAATGTAACTTCAGGAGCGGTTGCAGATGGTTCATGGGGTACTTTACCTTCACCAGACGCTACTCTTGGCGCTAACTGGAAATCGGTAGCTGCGGCAGGCGGAGTTGATGGTTCTGGTGTATTTTCAGCTGAATCTTATGACGCTATGGCTTTGATTATTCTAGCCTCTCAGGCTGCAGGTTCATCTGACAGAGCTGCAATTCAGGCGCAAGTAATGAATGTCGCTAATGCTCCTGGATATCAATGTCATGCCGGTAATTTAGGCCTGTGCTTATCTTTGATTGCTAGCGGCGAAGCTGTTGACTATGTCGGTGCTACTGGCGTTGAGTTGGATGCAGGTGGTACAGCTAATGGCTCATATGCAGAGCGTGAAGTTACTGGTGGAGTATTTACTGATGTAAAGATTCATAAATAATACTTAGTATTTTTAGTAATAAAAAACCCATCCTTGTGATGGGTTTTTTTATAACTCAATAATTTCTACTTGCTTTTTAGGTTAAATTTCTATATAATGAAGTACTAATATAGAGTGATATTAAATAATAAGCTTCACTTAATAATTTAATGTATATCATTTAAACTGTAGGGGGTTGTTATTATGGGATTATTTTTTAGACCTTTGTTTGAGAAGGAGAGCTCTACTTATACGTATCTTTTAGCCGATGATCAGACTAAAGAAGCTGTGATTATTGATGCGGTTAGTGAAACTAAGCAAAGAGATATAGGTCTTATTGAAGAACTAGGTTTAGACCTCAAATACATAATAGAGACTCATGTACATGCTGACCACATAACAAGTTCTTGTCCACTCAAAGAAAGATTTAGTAATGCAAAAATTGTATTGAGTGAAAACAATCCTATCGACTGTGCAGATATTTTATTAAAAGATAACGAAGAATTACATTTCGGAGAATACACCATTAAGGGTATAAAAACCCCAGGCCATACTGATGGCTGTATGTCTTATATTGTTGATAAATTTGTGTTCACTGGAGATGCACTACTAATTAGGAGTTCTGGTCGTTGCGATTTTCAACAGGGATCAGCAGCAACACTATATGATTCAATTCAGCGTTTATTTGAGCTACCAGATGAAACTCTAGTTTACCCAGGTCATGACTATGGAGGCAGAACTGTAAGCTCAATATTGGAAGAGAAGAATTACAACGAAATGATTGGCAATGGGGTAGATAAGGATGAGTTTATTCGTCGAGTTGATTCAATGAATCTAGCCTTACCTAAAAAAATTCATGTTGCTGTACCTTCCAATCAGGTTTGCGGGTCCAGAATAGTTACCGCATAATGCTAAATGGATACTCTTTAGACCCACACCCAAAGGCCAATTTCGCAAAAGAGCACTTCGCTACAGTTGTTATTCCTCGCCTAAAGAGAGATCGTGTACCGGCATCGAGCGTTGAAATTGTTGCTGATTTAGAGTTAGCTATTAGAAAATCCAACATTAAAAAAAAATTGTATGCAGCAAAAGTTGTAGGGCCGGCAAGGCCCTTCGAAGGTGTAGAGTTATACTGCATCCTGCAACTGTATAATATTTAGATTTTGTTAAATAAAGTCTGAGCTATGAGGTTGATATATATTTTCTTGTTATTTATTTCTACGACTATATATGGCGGTGAGAGTATAGAGTTAGATTTATCTTCCGACAATATCATAAGTATTGATATATACCCTTCTGAAGGGGAGGTGTTGTTGTTATATTTGCCCTCAGAGAGGGGGTTCGGAAATGGCTACGTTCCAACAGCACAGCAGTTAGCGTTTACTGGTATCGATGTTTGGGCAGTTGATCTGCATCATAGCTATATGATCTCAAAAGGTAGAAGCAGCATTGACAAATTCGATATTAATGATTTGGTCGAGTTAGTATATATAGCAGACAAAAAAGGCTATTCAAAGGTGTATTTATTAACTTCCGGGCGTGGTGCTAAGTTAGCACTAAGGACTGCATTCAAATACCAGCAACGCTACCCACAATCTAAAATCATTGCTGGACATATATTTCACTCTCCACACCTTATTAGCGGCTCACCTAGACTTGGGGATGATGCGCAATATATAGACAGTGCTAAAAAAAGTAACTTACCTATATATATGATGCTGCCACAAAATAGTACTAAATTTCTAAGATCTGAAGAAATTGCTGATATCTTAAAAGCAGGCGGTAGTTCAGTATTTACTCACCTTTTAAAGAACGTCTCTGGAGGCTTTGAAATGAGGTCAGAATCTGACCTAACTGAAACCGACTTAAAATACAAAAGCGATCTGACTGATATATATATGCGTGCAGTAAAGTTAATGTCTACGGTAACTATTCCAGCAATAACGAGTAATACTAAGTTAGCCTCATTAGAGCCAAAATCAGTACTGTATGAGACTAAATTATTGCCATTCAAAGGCAGTACAACTCCTCCCAAACTGGAACTTGCATCTATACTAGGGAACACGATAAATATTAAAAACTATAAAGGCAAAGTAGTGCTTATAAATTTTTGGGCAAGCTGGTGTAAACCGTGCATAAGAGAGATACCTTCTCTTGTTCGCCTAAGGAACCGAATGCAGTCCAAACCATTCGAAATTCTTACGGTAAATATTGGGGAAGACAGTAAGGTTATTAAGGAGTTTGTTAATAAAATTAAATTTGATTTACCTATTTTGATGGATACTGATGGGATCGCGGTGAAGGACTGGAAGGTTTACGCATACCCCTCAAACTATGTACTAGACAAGCAAGGAATAATTCGTTATGCCTATCGTGGTGCACTAGAGTGGGACTCAGAAAATATAGTAAAGACGTTTGAAGATTTGCTGTGAAGCAATATGATGTACTTATTATTGGTGCAGGGGCAGCAGGACTTATATGTGCGATAGAATGCTCCAGGAGGGGCCGCAGCGTTCTTGTACTAGAGAAGAACAATAGGGCAGGAAAAAAAATATTGATTTCTGGTGGAGGAAGGTGCAACTTTACCAACCTTTATGCTAATCCGGAAGCATATATATCTAATAATCCACACTTTTGTAAGTCCGCACTGTCACGCTATACACAGTGGGACTTTGTCTCTATGATGGATAAACATAAACTCAAGTGGCATGAAAAAACACTAGGACAATTGTTTTGCGATACAAAGTCAGTTGCAGTCCTAGACATGTTGCTTAGTGAGTCCAAGGGTGTAGATATTATTACTGAAACTGTTGCTCAGAGTATTAAATATAATGGTGAGTACATTGTTAACACTAATAATGATGTAATCAAATCTAAATCACTAGTAATTGCATCAGGCGGCCCGTCAATCCCTAAAATGGGAGCTACTGACTTTGGTGTGCAGGTTGCATCACAGTTCGGCTTGAAGTCTACACCATTTAAACCCGGTTTAGTTCCATTAACTTTTCATAAAAGTGATATTGATAAATATTTTATAGGGCTATCTGGTATATCAATGGAGGCCATTGTTAGTTCTAATAATGCTAAATTTAGAGAAATGGTTCTTATAACTCACAGAGGTATTAGTGGTCCTGCGATATTACAAATATCATCTTATTGGAGTAAAGGAGATTCAATTCAAATTAACCTTATGCCAGACATTAATGCGGTTGAATATTTGCTAATGAATCAACAAAATCGCGGTAAGGCTGAGTTAAAAACTATACTATCTGAACACTTCTCTAGGCGTTTATCTGAGCGATTAGCTAATACACTTACTGTTAAAGAGTTGGCAAATACACCTTTGGGCCAAATAAAACAAAAAGACCTAAAAGACTTAGGAGGTTTGTTAAATAATTGGACGCTATATCCAAGTGGAACCGAAGGTATGCGTACTGCTGAGGTGTGTCTGGGAGGTGTAGATGTTAATGAGCTATCATCGAAAACTATGGAGTCAATAAAACAACCCAGCCTGTACTTTGTAGGAGAAACAGTAGACATCACTGGGTGGCTGGGCGGCTACAATTTTCAATGGGCTTGGTCATCTGGATGGGCTGCAGGTCAGGTAGCATAGTGCCTAATATATACCCTACTTAAATCAAATAAATATTTCAAACTCTGCTATAACAATTACTGCTATGATGGTGCATTTATTTGTGTGTGAATGTTAATGAATAAGGGCCTATTTTTACTATTGTCAGGCTACATTTTGTGGGGAGGATTTCCAATATATTGGTCTTACTTGTCACATGTTATGGCTAGCGAGGTTCTTGCGCATAGAATTTTCTTCTCGGTCCCTGTTTTGGTTGCTGTGGTATTTCTGAGAAAAAAATGGCGACACGATTTTATTTCAGCTATTAGTTCAAGGAGAGAGCTATTAAACCTACTAATTAGTGGGGTAATTATTGCCGTTAACTGGGGGGTGTATATTCTTGCTGTTAACTATGGCAGGGTTGTAGAAGCCAGTATGGGATATTTTATTAGTCCACTTATACAAATTTTGGGCGGTTATTTAATATTCAAGGAGAGGATATCTAGCTATAAAAAAATAGCTGTTATCTTTGCTACAGCTAGCGTTCTATACTACATTATAAGTGGTGATTTTTTTCCTTGGATTGGTTTAGTTGTAGGTTTTAGTTTTGCATCATACGGTATTGCTCGTAAACTAATAAAAACTTCTGCTGTTCCTGGATTACTAGTTGAAACAATAATATTATTACCTTCAGCGTTGCTGTTCTATGGGTGGCTAATAAATACAAATCAGCTTGCTTTCCTTGATGTTGACATGAGAACTGATATTTTTATAATTTTTTCAGGCCTTGTAACTGTTGTACCCCTTGCATTATTTACTGCTGGAGCAAGGATACTACCTATGACTACGACAGGGATATTGTTCTTCACAACTCCGTTATTGCAGTTCATTATTGGATACGTAATGTTTGATGAGATTATTAATCAACAGCAACTTATCGCTTTTATCGGTGTTTGGGTTTCTTTAGTTATTTATAGTATAGCGTTAATAAAAAAAATATAATATACACTCAATATATCAATATCAATTTATATTAACAGTGAAGTCTTTTTCTAACCAATCTCAATCTTATCTTTATGCCGGAGGGGCAATTTTTTTCTGGTCAACTATTGCCTCTGCTTTCAAGTTGTCACTTGATTACTTGGCACCAGAACAGTTAGTATTTTTTGCATCTATTTTTTCTACCTTTGCGCTATTTATATTTGTTTTGGCACAAGGAAAACTCCCACTTGTTGCTAAGTTGAAAAAGTCGGATCTAGTTCGGTACTGTTTTTTGGGTTTATTAAACCCATGCCTGTATTATATTGTTCTGCTACATGCTTACGATTTACTTCCAGCACAGGAGGCCATGGCGATTAATTATAGCTGGGTGATAATGATGGCCATATTATCTATGCCAATACTAAAACAGATTATTGGCTTTGGAACATTCTTTGCAATAACAGTAAGCTATTTTGGGGTTATTATCATTGCAACAGAGGGTAACCTATTGTCTTTTGAGTTTACGAGCAGTGTAGGAGTCATACTTGCACTACTAACTACTATTATTTGGGCTGTATTTTGGCTATTCAATACCAAGGACAGTGGTGACAGTGTTGTAGCTTTATTCGTAATATTTTTGTTCAGTATTTTTTTTGTATCGATTAGTATGTTTTTTAGCCCATATTCTAAACCAATTACACTTTATGGTTTGATAGGTTCGGCATATATTGGATTCTTTGAGATGGGTATCACTTTTGTATTATGGCAGTCAGCATTGAGCCTATCTAGTCAGATTACAAAAATAACTACTATGGCTTTTGTTACCCCATTTTTATCTCTTTTGATTATTTATATAGTGCTAGGAGAGGACATATTACCATCCTCATTTATTGGTATAGCCTTAATCATTATTGGATTAATTATGCAAAAGTATTTTGCAAAAGATTAGCTTAAATAATTACACACGTATCATCAAAAGATAGTCTAGGCAATCTTGGAAATATTCTTGAATGATCTCCATAACCAATTCCACATAAAAAGATTGACTTTGTTAACATATCTGGAAAGAACTCAGAGTCTAGAGATGTATTATTAAATCCACCCATAGGGCCACAATCTAGGCCAACAGATCTTGCAGCCATCATAAAATATGCGCCCTGCAGTGTGGCATTCATTTCGCCCACCGATTTGATCTTTTCTGGGTTGCCTTGGTACCAACTTTTGGCATCATCGTGTGGAAAAAGGTAGGGTAACTTTTCATAAAACTCTACATCATAACTGATAATTGCAACAGCCGGAGCGGTCATAGACTTTTCAACATTTCCTTCACTCAGGTGTGACCTTAATCTATCCTTGGCTTTAGCAGACTTTATAAATGTAATCCTAGCTGGGCAACTATTAGCAGCAGTAGGGCCATACTTCATTAAATCATAAATTGACTCTATCTGAGAACTAGAAATATCCTTATCAAGCCAACCATTGTGACTCCTGGCTTTGGTAAAAAAAGTTTCTAAATATTCATCTGAAAGCATTAAAATACTCCTTATTTTCTAATCAAAACTCATGTTAGATTATATATTTTTTGACACCACTCTCACAAACAAATTTAAGCTCTATTTGTCCAGTTTAGATATAGATTTTCAGACTGAAATAGACCACAGTTTTGGCTCTGTTCAAGGAGAAATAGTATCTATAAGTGATGATACTGATGAAAAAATATTGGCTGATTTGCAGTCCATGTACGACAACCTACAAGACGAACTAGAACAAATATTAGAGGCTACAGATGAGGGTTTAATTATGAATGCAGCGGGCATGCAGGTAGTGCTAAATGATGGGAAAATATGCACATTAAGGGTATCTCCAGATGTAATCACTCGTATACTTACAGTGCTTGAGTTTGATGAACTACAAGAATTCATTGATAACATTGCAAAAAGTGTACAAGATCCTGATAGTGGCCACTTTTGTAAGAATAAATAAACTCATCACTAATAACACTAATGTAGAATATTTTGAGCATTATATTACTCTATAAAATGGTATTAATAATTAATGAATAGATATGGTATCCTTATTATTATTTGGTTTTTATAAGTCATGAGTGATTGTATTTTTTGCGCCATCATAGCAGGGGAGATTCCTGCTGACAAGGTATACGAGGACGATGAGGTGTTGGCATTTAAGGATATCAAATCCCAAGCCCCGCATCATTTTTTAGTAATCCCCAAGACCCACATCCCAACACTGAACGACACCGATGATGAAAAGCTTATAGGCAAACTAGCCTTAACGGCAAGCAAAATAGCTAAACAAAATAGCTTTGCTGAAGATGGATATAGGGTTGTTATTAATACTAACAGTGACGGGTCACAAGATGTTTTTCATATTCATTTGCACTGCCTCGCAGGAAGACAGCTGGGCTGGCCTCCAGGATAATTATTTTTTCCATTTTTGCAAAGAATAGATACTAATTTGTTCCTTGTTGGTACTCAGTTGAACTAAAATAGTGCACAACAAAAATCTAGCCTACTATTAAATTAAGATGAGTCAAATTAGCCTCGAAAAGCAGAGCGTAGCTGAATTCAGCGAGCGCGCTTACCTTGATTACTCCATGTATGTTATTCTTGATCGCGCACTACCTTTTGTTGGCGATGGACTCAAGCCGGTCCAAAGAAGGATAATATATGCTATGAGTGAACTAGGCTTGAAGTCCACAGCAAAATTTAAAAAGTCTGCACGCACTGTTGGCGATGTTCTTGGTAAATTTCATCCCCATGGAGATAGCGCCTGTTATGAAGCTATGGTGCTTATGGCTCAGCCTTTCTCTTATCGCTATCCTTTCATTGATGGTCAAGGCAATTGGGGAGCTCCAGACGACCCTAAATCTTTTGCTGCAATGCGCTATACAGAGTCTAAATTATCACCCTATGCAGACCTGCTACTTTCCGAGATTAATCAAGGCACTGTAAGTTGGACTGATAATTTTGATGGCTCCATACAGGAGCCCGAGAATTTACCAGCTCAGGTGCCAAATTTATTGTTAAACGGTACTTCAGGTATTGCTGTAGGTATGGCAACAGATGTCCCACCACATAATATACAAGAGGTGCTTTTGGCCTGTATTCAGTTACTAGAAAAGCCATCGACAGACTTGGATGCCCTGATGCAACTATTGCCAGCTCCTGATTACCCAACATATGCGAACATAGTTTCTAGCAAGGCCGATTTAATTCAGATATACGATACCGGACATGGTTCTGTAAAAATGCGTGCTACATACACCAAAGAGGATGGCGATATTGTGATTGAGGCACTACCTTATCAAACCTCAGGTTCAAAAGTTATTGCACAAATTGCTGCACAAATGAGCGCTAAGAAGTTACCCTTAGTTGAAGATATAAGGGATGAGTCTGACCATGAAAATCCTACTCGTATTGTTCTATCTCCGAGGTCAAATAGGGTAGATATTGATAGTCTCATGTTGCATCTATTCGCTACAACAGATTTAGAAAAGAACTATCGAGTTAATATGAATGTTATTGGTTTGGACGGAAAGCCACAGGTCAAACCTCTGATACCTCTACTAAAGGAATGGCTATCTTATAGAACAACTGTTGTTACAAATCGTCTAAATCATAGACTGAATAAAATTTTATCTCGCTTACATATATTAGAAGGGCTCCTAATCGCGTTTCTGAATATTGACGAGGTTATCGCAATTATCCGTACTAAGGACAAACCAAAACCTGTACTTATGAACCGTTTTAAATTGAGCGATATGCAGGCAGAAGCAATTTTAGAGCTCAAACTTCGACACCTAGCAAAGCTTGAAGAGATAAAGATTCAATCTGAGCAAAAAGATTTAGCAGCCGAGAAAGAAAAGCTAGAGCTACTGCTTTCAAGTGAAACACGCCTAAAAACTTATATTAAAAAAGAGCTAAAGTCGATAATAAGTAATTATGGAGATGAGCGTCGTTGCAAAATCATAAATAATGTTGAGTCTGCACAAGCATTTAACGAAGATGACTTAGTTCCTGCCGAAAATGTTACAGTAGTTCTAAGTGACAAGGGATGGGTCCGTTCGGCTAAAGGTCACGATATTGATCCAACAGCCCTTAATTACAAGGCTGGAGATGGTTACCTTGCAAGTGTTAAGGGGAGGAGTAACAAAAGTGCAACCTTTATTGATTCTGCTGGAAGGTCCTACTCTTTGGTCGCGAATTCGCTTCCGAGCGCGAGAGGACAGGGAGAGCCTCTGACTGGCAGACTGACACCCGAAACAGGCGTTGAGTTTGTTGATGTTGTTATGGGAGATGATTCTCAAAAGATATTATTATCTTCAGACTTTGGTTATGGTTTTGTAGCCACTATTGGAGACCTTGTATCAAAAAAGAAAGCTGGGAAACGCTCAATTTCTCTGTCATCAAAAGCAAAAGTTATGAGGGTAGTAGAGGTCAACGATTTTGATTCCCAGTTTGTAGCAGTTGCGACAAACCGAGGCAGATTGTTATTATTTCCGGTCGCTGAATTACCAATCTTATCAAAAGGAAAGGGCAACAAATTAATTCAAATTCCAAGTAACGAGTTAAAAAGTAGATTGGAAATAGTTGCAGGAATCTGCACAATATCTGAGAGTCAAAATCTTAGAATATATGCCGGAAAAAGGCATCTTACTATCAAGTTTAAAGACTTGACAAATTATATCAGTTCGAGGGCTCGTAGAGGCAATATGCTGCCCAATGGTTACCATAAAGTAGCCTCCATTGAGGCGATAGAATAGTACCTGCCATTTATTAAATCATGTATTAATTGAAGGTGTAATACCGATATGGTAATGGGTATAATTGATTCTTTTATAAATTTGTAGACCAGAAGGCCTTAATATGTTTATTTCATTAAGCTCAATAAGCGCTATCTCGGAGTTAGAGTTATGAGTGCATCGAACCTTCCAGATACGCAAAATAGAAAAGATACTCGTAAGATTGTCATAGACAAGGTCGGCATTAAGGACATTTCACATCCAATTATTTTTATCGATCGTGAGTCCAACAAGGTACCAACTATCGGAAATTTTACAATGACTGTAACGTTGCCAGAGCACGTCAAGGGTACACACATGTCTCGCTTTGTTGAAATACTAAACGATGGACCATGCGAATTTAGTGTTCATAATTTTGATAGAATTATCAGCAAGGTAAGCTCTAGGCTTAACTCAGACATGGCACACATAAAGCTCGGCTTTATGTTTTTTAGAAAGAAAAAAGCTCCAGCATCTGGAGTTGAAAGTATGATGGACTACCAGGTAACACTGTACGGCTTGATTAATAAGGGTACACCTGAAGTGATGATGAAGGTTGTGGTGCCTGTAACCAGTCTGTGTCCTTGTTCAAAAAGTATTTCTAAGTATGGTGCACATAATCAACGTTCACACATAACAATCAAGGCAAGGGCGGCTATAGGTAAAAAACTAGACCTAGAAGATTTAATTGACCTAGCTGAGAGGAAAGCTTCGAGTGAATTGTTTGGGGTTCTAAAGAGGGACGATGAAAAAGTCGTGACTGAAAGAGCTTATGACAATCCAGCCTTCGTTGAAGACTTAGTGCGCGACATTGCAATAGAACTTAATAATGATGAAAAGATTAATTATTACCGTCTTGAGTCAGAAAATTTTGAGTCGATTCATAACCACTCCGCTTACGCAGTAATTGAAAATCAAAAATAGGGTTAATTTTCATGAAATATAATACTGATAATTTACGAATTACCTCCAGTGCGCCTATCATGGCGCCTAATGAATTAATTGATAAGCACCCATTAAGTGAGGACGCATCAACTTGTGTCTTTAAATCCAGAGAGGCTATAAAAAATATACTACTGGGTAAAGACAACCGTTTAATGGTCATAGTTGGACCGTGCTCTATACATGACCCAATAGCTGCAAGAGAGTATGCTGAAAAATTGCTTACTGTAAGAGAAGATTTAAGTGATGAATTATGCATCGTTATGCGAGTTTATTTTGAAAAGCCGCGCACAACTATTGGCTGGAAAGGGCTAATCAATGACCCAGATCTTGATAGCAGTTTTAATATAAATAAGGGACTAGAAACAGCTAGATCGTTATTGATTGATTTAGCCGAAATGAAGATTCCTATTGCTGTTGAGTATCTTGACCTAATTACTCCACAATATATTGCGGATATCATATCATGGGGTGCTATCGGCGCTCGTACAACGGAGAGCCAGTCTCATCGCGAATTGGCCTCAGGATTGTCGTGCCCTGTTGGCTTTAAAAATGGAACTGCAGGGTCCACCAAGATAGCTATTGATGCAATAAAGTCGTCCAATAGTCAACATCACTTCCTTTCAGTTAATAAGGAGGGTGGAGCTAGCCACTACACATCATCAGGCAATGAAACGTCGCACATAATTCTTCGTGGCGGTACCAGTGGCACTAATTATGATGAAAAATCTATAGATAAAACGTGCAAAGAGCTTGAAAATGAAGGTTTGGTTTCCAGAGTGATGGTGGATTTTTCACATGCAAACAGTCAAAAAGAATTTAAAAATCAAATAATGGTTGGTGAGAATATTGCTCAACAGATAAGTTCCGGATCTGAAAAAATATTTGGAGTCATGATAGAGTCTAATTTGTATGAGGGTAATCAGCCCGTAGGTAGTCTAGACATGCTCAAATATGGAGTAAGCATTACTGACCCTTGTATTGGCTGGGATGACACCAAATCTGTGCTAGAATCACTAGCACAAGCTGTCAAAGAAAAAAATTCATAAGTATTTGATTTATAAATAATTATTAGAAATATTATTTGTAATATTTAATCTAATATAGTTTTCAAGTTACATTAATCGTTAATCATAAATAATGCCAAAATATGGCCATGTTTCGGGTACAATAATGACTAGATAAACTTAGTATTTTTTTATGTCTGATAACACCGATAATAGTCAAGTAAGAAAACAAAATTACCCCATAGTTAGTATTGAAGAAGAGATGCGTGATTCCTATCTGGAATACGCAATGAGTGTTATTGTTGGCAGGGCTCTGCCAGATGTAAGAGATGGGCTTAAACCTGTACATAGGCGAGTTTTGTATGCCATGGAAGTGCTAGGTAACGATTACAATAAATCATACAAAAAGTCAGCGAGAATTGTTGGTGATGTTATTGGTAAGTATCATCCGCACGGTGATACAGCAGTTTACGACACAATTGTGCGTATGGCACAACCATTCTCAATGCGCAATATCCTTATCGATGGCCAAGGAAACTTTGGTTCCATTGATGGAGATTCTGCAGCTGCGATGCGTTATACAGAAATTCGCATGGCTAAGCTTTCTCATGAATTGCTCCGTGATCTTGACAAAAACACAGTCGACTTTATTGAGAACTATGATGGATCTGAATCTGAACCCTCTGTGTTGCCTTCTAGGGTGCCCAATCTTTTAGTTAATGGTTCATCAGGGATTGCAGTTGGTATGGCAACAAATATACCTCCACATAACTTAAGAGAGGTTATCGGGGCATGTATAAAGGTTATCGAGAATAGTGAAGTTACTGTCGATGAATTGTTAGAGATAATGCCAGGACCTGACTTTCCAACTGCAGGCATTATAAATGGTGCGGACGGTATTCGCCAGGCTTACGAAACAGGAAAAGGAAAAATTTATCTACGCTCAGTTTCACATGTAGAGGGAGAAGACAAGCAAAGTATTGTGGTTACAGAGCTACCTTACCAGGTAAACAAAGCCAAACTAATTACAAAAATAGCTGAACTAGTTAAAGATAAAAAAATAGATGGTATTACCGGTTTAAGAGACGAGTCAGACAAAGACGGTATGAGAATGGTGGTTGAATTGCGTAGAGGTGAAGTACCCGAGGTGATGCTGAATAACTTGTACAAACTAACTGAAATGCAAACAGTCTTCGGAATCAACATGGTTGCCATTGATAAAGGCATGCCAAAACTGATGAATGTTAAATCTATTCTGGATGCATTCATTGCACATAGACGTGATGTCGTTACGAGGCGTTCTATTTTTGACCTTAACAAGGCAAGAAATCGTGCCCACATATTAGAGGGTCTATCGGTCGCTCTTCATAACATTGATAAGATTATTGAGCTAATAAAGGCTGCACCTAACCCAGCAAAGGCAAAAGATGCCCTTGTTGCGCGTAAATGGAAGGGAGTAGTAATCAAAGAGCTTATTGGCGATAGAGATATGTCTTTGTTCAAACCTGAGGAACTTCCGCCCGAATTCGGGTTACAAAAAAATGGCAACTATCAGTTATCCAATAAGCAAGCACAAGCCATACTTGACCTTAAATTACATCGCCTAACTGGGCTAGAAAAAGATAAAATTTTTGATGAATTTAATGAGCTCCTAGAGAAAATAAAATATCTACTTGACGTATTACAGGACCCAGAAAAATTAATGCAAGTGATACATGACGAGCTTTGCGAAGTTAGAGATAATTTTGCCGATAACCGACTAACCCAGATTATTGAAAACAAGATTGACCTCACGCTAGAAGACCTCATAGCTGAAGAAGAAAGAGTTGTCACGTTGTCACATGGAGGCTACGTTAAAGCCCAATCCTTGGACGACTATAGGGCCCAAAGGAGGGGAGGCAAAGGTAAGGCTGCAACCAAGATGAAGGATGAAGATTTTGTTGACCAGTTATTCGTCGCAAATTCACACGACACTGTTCTTTGCTTCTCTTCGACAGGTAAGGTACATTGGCTTAAAGTGTATGAACTACCTATGGCGTCTCGTACCGCAAGAGGTAAGCCAATCATAAACTTACTTCCACTTGATAAAGACGAATCAATAAACGCTATTTTGCCAGTGAAAGAGTTCACCGATGAAAAGTATGTGTTCATGGTTACTAGTAGCGGCACATGCAAGAAGACATCACTAACCAACTTTTCTAGGCCAAGAAAAGGGGGCATCATTGCAATAGAATTGCGCGATGGAGATAAACTTGTAGGTGTAGAAATTACCTCAGGCGAGCATGACATTATGCTTTTCTCTGCAAAAGGCAAATCAATACGCTTTAAAGAGTCAGATGTTCGTTCTGTTGGCAGAACGGCCATCGGTGTCAGGGGTATTAAGTTAGCCGATAGAGACGAGGTAGTTTCATTGATAGTTGCAGACCAAGAAAGCCCTATATTGACTTCCACTGAGAAGGGTTATGGAAAGCGTACAGCTCTAGATGAGTATAGAACTCAAGCTAGGGGCGGTTCTGGTGTCATTTCAATTAAAACATCTGAGCGTAATGGAAGAGTGGTTGGAGCTATCCAAGTAACCGATGAGGATGAGATGATGCTTATCTCTAATAAGGGGACTTTAGTTCGTGCAAGAGCCGTTGATGTTTCAATTATTGGTAGAAATACTCAAGGAGTAACATTAATTAACATCGTTGATGGAGAACAATTAGTATCGATAGCAAAGATAGCCGAAACAGAAGATGAAAATTCTGAAAGCGATAATGTTGAAGAGTAAGGCAAGGACTTTGTCATAATATCCCATCTAACTTATACCAGTAATTCTTATAAATTTAATAATTTCATTAACCTGTCTTTTCAGTGTTATTACAGAAATCATCCCCATTAAGACATTTTTTTAAGTAACAAATAATAACTTCAAACAATACAATTGGGGTTATAATTTAGTTTCAGTTTGCCCATTTGACGCACATATATCAATTTTTTCTGATGGAGTGAAACTGTTTTTCAATTCTAAAGGAGAAATGATTTATGAGTACTATGACTATAAAAAAAGCTGCACTAGCTGTAGCTGGTGTTGCAATGCTGAGTACTGCTGCACAAGCCACACACTGCGGCAAGATTCAGATTGCTGATATGAATTGGGCGTCTGCGACTATGATGGCCCATGTAGATAAGGCAATATTAACTGCTATGGGTTGTGAGGTAGAGCTGGTAGCAGGCTCAACTATGCCTACTTTTACTTCAATGAACGAGAAGGGTTCGCCAGATGTGGCGCCAGAGTTATGGGCTAATGCAGTAACTGAACTTCTAGATGAGGCTGTAGCTACAGGAAGACTACATAATGCAAACCCAGCTCCAATTACGGGTCTAGGTGAGGGATGGTGGTTATTACCCCACACACTTGATGCACACCCAGAACTTAAAACTGTTCTAGATGTACTAGAGAGACCAGATTTATTTCCTGACAAGGAAGACCCATCTAAGGGCGCTTTTGTAGGTTGTCCAGCTGGTTGGGGTTGTCAACTAGTTAATGGTGCATTATTCAGAGCTTTTGATATGGAAGCTAAGGGATGGAAGCTAATAGATCCTGGTTCTGCTGCGGGTCTTGATGGTTCTGTAGCTAAGGCATCCGAGCAGGGCAATAACTGGTTTGGTTATTACTGGAACCCAACCTCTCTGGTTGGCAAGTATGACCTTCAACATGTACCATTTGGTGTTCCTTTTGGTGGAAGTGATAACTGGGATGGCTGTATCGTACTTGGCCCAGACCAGTGCGCTGATCCACAGCCAAGTTCGTGGACGGAGTCACGTGTTAACACCGTTATCAGTAAGAAGTTACTGAAAAATGCGGGTCCCGCTGTGATGGATTATTTCCAAGCACGCACTTACCCAGGCCCAGTCTTAAATGCTGAGCTTGTTTGGGCAGATGATAATAACGGAACAGGCGCTGACGCTGCCGCTCACTTCCTTTCAACTAGTACTGTTTGGGAAGGTTGGGTTAGTGACGATATAGTCGCTGCTGTTAAGGCTGCCTTGTAAACTGAGCTTGTATAAGTATTAAGTTCTAATTTTTGCCCTCTACATGTAAACTATGTAGAGGGCAATTTTTTAGTTATAAGTTGGGGGTTAGGTCATGGCTACGAGAGCAATACCAAAGATGGACATACTGGAGTGTATCTCACCTGCAACAGAGGTTGCTCAGAGGCGTGTTGTTGGTAAGGATTTAGACTTCATCCAAACCATGATTGATAGGGCAGACGCTCTTACAATACAGGCTCAGAACGCTACTGATTATATTCAGTTATCAAAGATTATTGATAATTTTGTAAAGTTAGCTAAGCGTGCAGAAGAGAAAGCGTTAACACTGAAAGAGTTTTCAGAAGAATCAAACCCCTTAACAGAGATAAACAATTCTGGGGAATTGCTAGAGAAAGTGCAACTACTCTCTCAAGCTATTGATCCCCAAATTATAAATCTAAAGTCACAATTCGTATCTAATGTAAAGACACAATTTGATCACTACAATGCAAGCATAGATAATCTTTTATCTAATATAAATTCAGCAACCTCTGCAAATGACGTTGTTTCGCTATTCGAACCGATAAAAAATATTACTGATGAGATTTATGAGAATGCTAGGATTCTAAATTCAGACCCTAATGCTGGAGCTTTAATCGAAAGATTAAGGGACTTATCTCAGTCTTATCAAGAAAAAGCTGACACTTATGCAGGTGCCCATATGTCAGATGCTGTGGATAAAATAGCAGCAATTGATGACAAGTTAACACAGCTATTTAGTAATGTTGACTCTCTAAACTCAGCTGACAGTGTTGCCTCTCATTTAAGTGAACTTAAGGAAGTTTCTAGACTTGTAACTTCGTACGCTAGCGAATTAAATAGCTACTCTGGTTCAGATATGATTGTAAAAAATATCAACGAACTAAGTATCGCAACGCATGGCAAGATAATCAACATGATTGATGGTGCTAATATTCTAAAGAAATTAGAGCCATTATCACAAAACCCTAATGAACTCGCTAGAGCTGTAAAGGAGGCCTCATTTAGAGGTGAAGTTAAAGTCATAGAAGAGCAGTTAATGCCTTTGGTTGATAATACTGCTGGATTAGTGGCTAAATTTAACGACCTGGCTTTACAGTTTCAAGCTAATGGCTATAGTGAAATTAAGATAAACGCTATTAACAAACTTGACAGGACTGTTTCTAGGATTGATATTCGATATAAGATGGCTGAATCTAGCGACCCTCAGTCTCTATCTAGTAGTGTTGTTGAATTGATAAATGAGACAGAATACAGGTTTGAATCTCAACAATCTATAGATCCAGATACACAACATCAAATACTAAATAGCCTAGTTACCCAAGTAAGTGAAGCGATTAATTCTTCAGATGTTTTTTTGTTTTTCAATAATACAGTCTCGATCACAAGAGACGTGATGATGGGTTCTAGGGGTTGCGTCGATTCAGCATTCAAAGATTTCACTAGGGAGTTTGGTGGCATCATTGAGTCAATATTTGATCCACTTCTAGCATTTTTAGCTGGGTTCGAACAATTGATGTTAGCTACTCCTTGGCCAATTTTTTTGTTGGTTGCTGGTGCATTGGCATGGTTTGGTTCTCGTAGTTATGTGGTCACATTAGGCTCGATGTTAGCGTTTTTTGCTATTGGATTTTTAGATATGTGGGAGCCAATGATTTCAACAGTTACTATGATTTCTGCTGCTACCTTACTATGCTTGTCTATTGGGATACCTATGGGTATCTGGATGTCTCAATCCAACAGAGTGCAATCATTAATTACCCCTGTACTAGATATAATGCAGACCATACCATCATTCGTTTATTTAATTCCGGTAGTAATGCTGCTGGGCATTGGAAAGGTACCTGGGCTAATTGCAGTTTGTATTTATGCTATGCCACCGATTGTTAGGTTAACAAATTTAGGTATACGTCTGGTGGACAAGGAGGCTATGGAAGCTGCCGACGCTTTCGGTGCTACCTATAGGCAGAGACTTTTTTCTGTGCAAATACCTCTAGCACTACCGAATATTTTTGCTGGTGTTAACCAAACCATAATGATGGCACTTGCGATGGTAGTGATAGCTTCAATGATCGGTGTTGCTGGGCTAGGTTTACCAGTACTACAGGCTGTACAAAATCAGTACCTATCTTTGGGAGTGTTAAATGGGTTAGCAATAGTTGCTCTAGCAATTATCTTTGACAGAGTCTCTCAGGCCTTCGGCACAAGGATACAAAAGCACAGATCTGGAGATGTATTATGAGTCAGGACATTAAAATTCAGATATCGAATTTGACTAAAATTTTTGGTCCCAAGGCTCAATCTATGGTTAAACATGTTGAGAATGGTGTTGGCAAAGATGACCTCTTAAAAGACCATAAACATGTGCTTGGTCTGAGTAATATTAACCTTAAACTGACTAACAAGAATATTGAGGTGATTATGGGTCTTTCTGGTTCTGGAAAGTCGACCCTGATACGAAATGTTAATCGCTTAATCGAACCTACTACAGGTACCATAGTAATTGATGGCGAAGATGTAACTAAAATGAATAAGGAGCAGTTGCGGGTATTTAGGCAACAAAAAACTGCTATGGTATTTCAAAGTTTTGCCCTATTGCCGCACAAGACTGTATTGGATAATGTATGTTTCGGTATCTTTTTGCAGGGTGTAAAGGCTGATGAATCGCATGAGCGTGCAAAGAGGTGGATTGATAAGGTTGGCCTGACTGGTTATGAAGATCGTTATCCTTCCCAACTATCTGGCGGTATGCGACAGAGGGTCGGTTTAGCTAGAGCGCTAACTTGTGACACTGAAATATTAATGATGGATGAAGCTTTTAGTGCCCTTGATCCTCTAATTCGTAGTGACATGCAGGATCTCTTGTTGCAGTTACAAGATGAGCTACATAAAACCATAGTGTTTATCACTCATGACCTTGATGAGGCCTTAAAGATTGGCGACAAGATTGCCATACTTAATAATGGTGAGCTAGTGCAACATGGTACACCACAAGAGATTTTAATGACGCCTGCCGATGACTATGTTCGTGACTTTGTGAAAAAAGTTAACCGCTCTCATGTTCTTCATGCATCATCTGTGATGACAGATACAAAGCCAGACTCTGATCACTCAACTGTTAAAGTTAATGAAAGTGACACCATAGACAATGTGCTGTGTGAAATATTGCGAACCAATGCGCAGAGCGCAGTAGTTATTAATAAAAATGGGGATGAGGTTGGTTACATTAACAAAAAAGGTATAGCTAACGTTGTTAAACCTTTAGTAGAAGATGCGGCCTGATGGTATCATTATTGTTAGTGCTCTATGAAAGTTATAATTTTAAGTCAGGACATATTTATAGAATAAAGTTAACGAGGAAATAATATGGATGCAGAGTTATTAAATGTTGATTTTTGGCATTGGCTTATATTGGGACTTATATTGGTATTGACTGAATTTTTTGCATGGTCTATATATTTTTTATGGATAGGGATATCGGCAATTATAGTTGGGGTGGTCGTTTACTTTGTGCCAAGCGTTAGTTGGGATATTCAACTTGTAATTTTTGCTACACTATCAATAATTTTATTCTATTCATCAAAAAAATTGATTAAAAGGTAACTATTGTTTATCAATTTATATTAATTTTAGTGCTCCCTAGTTGCACTAAATACTAGGTTTGGGTGGCGCTCTATTGTCAACTGTAAATTAACCATTGAGGGCGCTAAATAAGTCAGCATGCCAGAGCTGTCTATGGCTACATTGTTGCCCGCCTTTATTTTCAATAGTTCAATATCTTTGTCGCTACCAGTGACCCATCTGGCAGTAGCAATACTTATAGCTTCAAATCGACAATCAACCCCGTATTCATATTTTAGGCGATGTGCAACAACATCGAACTGTAGGACTCCGACTGCACCAAGTATTTGTGAACTATTTATTATAGGTCTAAATACTTGTGTTGCGCCCTCCTCAGATAGTTGATTTAAGCCCCTCTGTAAGGCCTTCGCTTTTAGAGGGTCTTTCAGTTGAGCTATACGAAATAATTCTGGAGCGAAATTTGGAATACCCTGAAAGGACAACTTTTCTCCCTGGGTAAAGGTGTCACCAATACTGATTCCGCCATGATTATGAATACCAATCACGTCCCCAGCATGAGCCAACTCGGTAAAGCTCCTTTCTCTGGACATAAAGGTAACTGCATTAGCAATTTTTATCTGTTTACCGGTACTTACTTGTAATACCTTCATGCCCTTTTTGTATTCACCACTCACAATCCTCATAAAAGCTAAACGGTCGTGGTGTTTAGGGTCCATGTTGGCTTGAATCTTAAAAACAAATCCTGTGAGTTTGCTCTCGTTCGGACTTACTTCACGCTGGTCAGACTCTCTTACCCCGGGTGTAGGTGCATATTCAACAAATCCGTCTAGCAGGTTTTGAATGCCGAAATTGCTTATTGCTGAGCCAAAAAAAACAGGCGTCTGCCTTCCAGCTAAAAATTCATTCAAATCAAATGGAGTAGTTGTTTCCCTTATAAGCTCGACCTCTTCACGCATCTCGTTGGCTACATCTAGCCCCAATATTTGGTCTAACTCAGAACTGTCGAGCTCATCTATGGTAATGCTATCACCAATTTCTGAGTTCTTGCCTGACTCATACAAATAGACCTTACCTTCGAGCAAATGTACAACACCTTTGAAGCGCTTACCCATACCGATAGGCCAAGTAATAGGTGCACATTCTATTTTCAGAACTGTCTCCACTTCATCTAACAGGTCTATAGGCTCTTTACCTTCGCGATCAAGTTTGTTTATGAACGTGAGTATTGGAGTGTCACGAAGTCTACAGACCTCCATTAATTTAATAGTACGCATTTCCACGCCCTTGGCAACGTCTATAACCATTAACGCTGAGTCCACTGCCGTTAATGTGCGATATGTGTCCTCAGAGAAGTCCTCGTGCCCTGGGGTGTCGAGTAAATTAATGACATGATTGTCATATTCAAACTGCATAATGGAGGATGTAATTGAAATACCCCTCTCTTTCTCCATTTCCATCCAGTCAGACGTTGCATGGGTGCTGGCTTTTCTTGCCTTAACACTGCCAGCAGTTTTTATAGCGCCTGCATATAGCAACAGCTTTTCAGTGACAGTGGTTTTACCTGCATCAGGGTGAGAAATAATCGCAAAGGTGCGACGTTTTGCAACTTCACTCATTACTTATTGTTACTCTTTAATTACCATCTCGACGCCGGCCTCATTAAACATTTCTTGTGAGAGCTTAACGCTTTCATTCCAATTATTCAGCTCTTTAGATTTCTCAATAACGACCTTTTTTATGCCAACTTGTATAATACCTTTGGCACAATCTGAGCATATCGGTAATCCATATATGTAAAGTGTTGCCCCATCAAGAGAGGTGCCAGAATATGTTGCGTTATAGATCGCATTCATTTCTGCATGCACCACAAATTTATATTTGGTTTCTCTATGGTTGTAACGCTCGTCTAGGTCTTTTATACCCCTCGGGAAGCCATTGAAGCCCTGTGATAGAACCTCTTTTTTTGCACCAACCGTTACCGCACCTACCTGAGATGAGGGGTCCTTAGACCAGGTTGCAACCTCCTTTGCGAGTGATAGGTATCGATTGTCCCATTTATCTAGTTTTGTGCTCATATCTAGCGTATTTTAATGGATGCTAAACTGATCAATACTAAAATTAAGGTTACCATCCAAAATCGAACAATTATTTTTGGTTCCGACAAGCCCTTTTTTTCAAAGTGGTGGTGTAAAGGAGCCATAAGAAAGAATCGCTCCTTAGTTCTTTTGAAGTATCCAACTTGTATTATCACTGATAATGTTTCTGCAACAAAAACCCCGCCCATAAGGAACAGTAAAATTTCTTGACGAATTAAAATAGCAATGACCGCAAGGATTGCTCCTAGCGACAATGATCCAACATCACCCATAAACACTTCAGCCGGATAAGTATTAAACCACAAGAATCCAAAACCAGCACCAATAAGAGCGGCACAAATAACAAACAGTTCACCAGTCCCAGACATAAACGGCATATTTAAGTAATTTGCAAAATTAAAGTTACCACTTACATAAGCAAATAGTGCTAGTGCTCCAGAAATTAAAATGACTGGCATAATTGCCAATCCGTCAAGTCCATCGGTTAAATTTACCGCATTAGAGCTACCAACAATAACCAGGTATGACAATACCAATAATCCGGCTACACCCAAGGGTAATACTGCATCCTTAAAGAAAGGAATTGGTAGCTGTGTTTGTAGCGGGTTTTCAACGCAAGTTGCGATAATAATTCCAATAATAATAGCTCCAATAGACTGAAGTAACAGTTTTTTTCGTGCACTAATTCCATTATGAGATCTATTCTTAATTTTTTGATAATCATCCAGAAAGCCTATTGCCCCAAAAATAAGTGTGGTCAATATAACTATCCAAAGATATGTGCTATGCCAATCACCCCAAATAAGAATACTGGCGGTGAAAGATAAAAGAATCATTAGGCCACCCATTGTGGGTGTACCTGACTTTGACATGTGCGTTTCTGGGCCATCAGTTCTGATTATCTGACCGATTTGATATTGCTGCATTTTAGAGATAAAAAAATGCCCCATCATGAGACTAATAACTAGAGATGAGAGCATTGCAAATACTGCCCTTATAGTTAGATAACTAATTACATTAAATCCAGAATCGATCTGGGTTAGAAAATTAAGAATTTCTAAAAACATTATTTCGATTAGTTAATAGATATTAACTCTATTTTAATTAATAACAGTGCGTCTGAGGTAGGCGAAAGACCCTGAATTTTTGTATCTTTAGATATCATATAGTATGGAGCAATTACAGTTCTATTTTCCCCCACCTTCATTGATAATATAGCTTCATTTAATAACTTAATTTGAAGCCTACCAACCTCTATTTCGATTGGATCACCTGACTCTCTAAGGCTAACTCCATTATCCAAATTGACAGTCAAGTTGATGTTTACTTTTTCACCCTTTATTGGTGTCCTGCCTTCACCAGTAACTTCAATTTGACTGTAGAAGCCATCCCCCTGCTCAAATCCGCCTGGATAGTTGTTAGCAACAAATGTAGAAAGCTTAACCCTTTTTGCTTCTATAAGATCAGCATCTTTATTTAGGTATTTCTGTTTTTGAAGTTGAAATGCCTCCTCGTCTGTATTAAAGGCAATTGCTTTTTTGCCAACTCGAATAATTGTAGCCTTTACAATATAGTCATCCTTTTTTATAGAATTTACAATATCTATGCCCTCTATAACTGAGCCAAAAACGGTATGCTTACCATCTAGCCAAGGTGTCGCTACGTGGGTTATAAAAAACTGTGAACCGTTTGTTCCTGGCCCGGCATTTGCCATTGACAATATCCCTGGGCCTGAATGCTCTAGGTCTGTTATCTCATCTTCAAAATCGTAACCAGGTCCGCCAGACCCATTTCCTAAAGGGTCGCCACCCTGAATCATAAAATCTTTTATTACCCTATGAAATTTCAGTCCATCATAGAATGCCAAGCCAGCTTGCTTGTTGCTTTTCTTGGTGCCCTCAATTAAGCCTGCAAAATTTATAACTGTTAATGGTGTTTTTTCAAAGGCAAGCTCAAGAACAATATCGCCCTTATTTGTATTTAGTTTTGCATACAATCCTGCTGGCAATTGTGCCAAAGAAAGTGTTGATGTTAGTAGGGTTATGAGTAGTGCTAGAGTGCGCATAAAATTACTGAAAAAATAAATAAATAATGATACCAAAAAACATACATAATAAATACAACTATAAGTTAAAATTCCTCCAAAATATTTATTAATCACTATTAAACTAAAACAAGCATGTCTTTACTTATAACCGATGAATGCATAAATTGCGATGTTTGCGAGCCTGAATGCCCTAACGATGCAATATATATGGGAGATGAGATTTATGAAATTGATGGTGACAAGTGCACCGAATGCAAGGGTCATTTTGATACACCTCAGTGCGTTGAAGTTTGTCCAGTTGATTGCTGTCTACCTGACCCTAATCGAGTAGAGACCGAAGAAGAGTTGTTGGCTAAAATAAATTAACTTGTAAGAAATTAATAAAAAGCGATCGATGTCTGCTTTTTTCTTTTACTTGCCAAGCACATCCCTTAAAGCTGACAGGCAGAGAGTTACATTCTCATTTCTACTTGCATACCCCATAAGTCCTATACGCCAAACCTTGCCAGCATAATCTCCAAGTCCTGCACCAATCTCTAGGTTGAAATCATTCAATAGCTTATTACGAGCCTCGACATCATCCACACCGTCCGGAATGAAGACAGCATTGAGTTGTGGGAGTCTGTCCTCAATTCTAACTAAGAATTCAATTCCCATTGACTCTAAACCGTCCCTAAGTTTTTCATGATTTTTCTGGTGACGCAACCAGGAATTTTCTATACCTTCCTCCATAATCATTAGTAATGATTCATGAAGCCCATATAGCATATTAACTGGGGCGGTATGGTGGTATGAGCGCTTGGCGCCCTTACCCCAATACCCCATAACCAGAGTTAAATCTAAGAACCAACTGGTTACTGGAGTTTTCCTTGCGGTTAATTTTTTGATTGCACGATCTCCAAAGCTAATAGGTGCAATTCCAGGCATTGCAGATAAGCATTTTTGAGATCCAGAATAAATAGCATCAATTTCCCACTCATCCACAAATAGCTCAACTCCTCCTAGAGAAGTCACAGCATCAACAATCGTTATACAGTTATATTTTCGAGCGATACTGCACAATGTCTTTGCATCTGAAAGTGCCCCGGTCGATGTTTCGGCATGCACAAATGCAACTATTGATGCATCTGGGTTATCTTTTAGTGCTTCTTCTAACTTAACTGAGCTTACTGCATCCCCCCATTTATTATCAACTACAATAGCTTGACCTCCAAGGCGGGTTACGTTTTCCTTCATTCTCATTCCGAAAACACCATTAATACAAACTATGACTTTATCACCTGGTTCAACCAAATTTGCAAAGCAAGTTTCCATTCCAGCAGATCCGGGTGCAGAAACAGGCATAGTTAATTCATTCTCGGTTTTAAATACGTACTGTAGGGCCTCCTTTGTTTCATCCATCATGGAGACGAAGGCCGGGTCAAGATGGCCAATAGTTGGACGCGACATTGCGCTAAGTATTCTAGGATGAACGTCACTCGGTCCGGGACCCATTAATGTTCTAACTGGTGGATAAAATGATTGCATAGTGTGAATAAATATTTAGTATAGTGTGAAGTTTTTTATGTTTTATTGAGTAAACAAATTCGAGTAGATATTATAATGACTTGTATGTCAGTTATACAGAATTTATTACGCGTTTTGCCTAATGGTGTTGTAATTAGTGGGAGTGAAAGCACGCGCCCGTTCGAGTGTGATGGGCTTAACGCTTATAAGCAACAACCTTTGGCTGTAGTTTTGCCAGAAAATATTGAACAAATTAAAGCTACATTAAAGGTTTGCGCTGAAAACAATACTGCCATTGTGACAAGGGGTTCAGCAACAGGCCTATCTGGTGGAGCAACACCAATAGAAAACAGTGTCGTCTTGGGTTTATCTAAATTAAACAATATTATTTCTATAGACCAGAAGAAGCAATTAGCGATTGTTGAGCCAGGAGTAAGGAATATCGCTGTTAGTGATGCAGCTTCCAAATACAATCTATATTATGCGCCAGACCCGTCAAGCCAGATAGCGTGTTCAATTGGTGGCAATATTGCTGAAAACGCAGGCGGCGTGCACTGCTTAAAATATGGTTTAACTGTTAATAATGTTGAGTCAATTAAAATGCTCACTATTGATGGGGAAGAGTTAATTCTATCTCGACAGGATGAGGGGATGGGTTTATTGGCCCTGATGACTGGCTCAGAGGGACTACTTGGCATAATTATAGAAGTTACTCTAAAACTTAATAGGTCTCCTGAATTGGCTAGAGTAATAATGGCTGGGTTTGATACTGTGCGTGATTGCGCAAACTCCGTGGCAGATATTATTAGTGCAGGGATCATCCCTGCAGGACTTGAAATGATGGATCAGCTTGCTATTCAAGCAACCGAAGATTTTACTAAGGCTGGCTATCCTTTAGACGCTAAAGCATTGTTACTCTGTGAGATAGATGGTAATAAGGAAGAGGTGCAATCAGAGCTAGATATAGTTACTGATATTTTATCAACAGCCAGCAGTTTGGTAGTATCTAATAATGAGCACGAGCGCTTAACTTATTGGAAAGGGAGGAAGTCAGCATTTCCAGCCATTGGTAGAATTTCGCCCGATTATTATTGTATGGATGGAACTATTCCAAGAAGACACCTTGCTGAAATGCTTGAAAAAATTAGTGAACTTAGTGAAAAGTATGAACTTCAAGTTGCTAACGTGTTTCATGCTGGAGATGGTAACCTGCACCCATTGATAATGTTTGATGGAGGCCAAGAAGGTGAACTAAAAAAGGCTGAAGATTTTGGTAACGATATAGCAATATTAAGTGTCGATATGGGTGGCTCTATTACTGGAGAGCATGGAGTTGGTATTGAAAAATTGGAGGCTATGCATCATCAGTTTAATGAAAAAGAGTTGGATATTTTTTTAAAAATAAAGCAAGTATTTGATTCAAAATCATTACTTAATCCGGGCAAGGCTATTCCAATCCTTAATCGTTGTGTTGAGACAGGGGGATTATCAAAAAGTTCAATACCCAGTTTGGAGTATCCCTAATGGACAAAGAGATACAAAAACTGCAACAAACTATAAAAAAATCAGATAACTTACATATCTCAAGTGGAGAAAGTGAGCTATCAATTTTAGGAATGAGTAATTATTCCGGTATTGTTAAATACCATCCCGAAGAGTTGGTTATAACTCTTAAGGCTGGAACTTCAATTAACGATACCAAAGAATTGCTAAACAACAACAATCAAGACCTACCTTTTTTTGTTGATAAGAAAATTACAAGCATTGGTGCAGCTTATGCGCAAGGAGGGGCTGATCTTTCGGATTATGTTCTTGGAGTGCAAGTGATAACTGGAGAAGGCGACATATTAAATTTTGGCGGCCAGGTAATGAAAAACGTGGCCGGTTACGATGTATCCAGATTGCTGGTTGGATCAATGGGCAAGGTTGCATTGATTACTCAGGTTACTTTTAAAGTATTGCCAATACCTTATATAAGCAAATTAACAATTTCTGACACGCCAACTCTAGCAACATCAAACCTACATAAGAGCATTGAAAGAAAGTTAAAGGAAGTCTTTGATCCTAGAGGGATCTTCATTTAATAAAGAATAAACGAATGCAAACAGTAATATCGAACGAATTAGCTAAAACTCGTGTTGGTAAAAGGGCCGAGAAAATACTAAAATCATGTGTACATTGTGGTTTTTGTTTGGCAACTTGCCCAACATATCAGTTATCGGGTAATGAGCTTGACTCGCCTAGGGGTAGGATATATTTAATTAAATCAGCACTAGAAGGTAACAATTTTTCTACTGATAGCATTAAGCATCTGGATCGTTGCTTAACCTGTCGGTCATGTGAAACTACTTGCCCTTCAGGCGTAGAGTATGGTGAGTTGATTGATATTGGTAGAGAGTTTGTAGAAACAAAGAGACCGTTGTGGCAAAAAATTTACCGCAACGTTGTGCGTAAATTATTGACCACTCCTATCTTATTTAACTCTGTGGGATTGTTATTTAGACACTCAAAAACCAAAGGCACATTGACAGAAACAAAGGCGTGTAATAAAAAAGTACTATTGTTGGGGGGGTGTGTACAACCTACCTTGGCACCAAACATTAACCACAGCATTAAAAATATTTTGCATAAGCTGGGATATGAGGCTATAGAGACACCACAAAGAGAGTGCTGCGGTGCAGTAGACCAACACCTAAGTGCTCATAAAGATGCAATAAACAAAATTAAATATAACATTGATAGGTGGTCACAGGTCGAGGTCGAGTCTATAATTTCTAGTGCCAGTGGTTGCGGGGTTATGGTCAAAGATTACCCGTCAATGTTCGGTGAACTTGACCCTTACTATAAGAAAGCTAAATTAATTGCTAACAAAACTATTGACATTTCTCAGTTCTTAGCCGACAAAGATTTAACCAAATTAGAGATAGAAAAAAAGAAAATATCTTACCATGAGACGTGCACCCTTCAGCACGGCCAGAGGTTGGGTGGTCTAGTAGAGTCAATCTTAAATAATTTGGGGTATGAGATTCAAAGTGTTGTTGATTCTCATATTTGTTGTGGATCTGCCGGCACCTATTCCATTTTCCAGCCTAAAATATCACAACAATTAAAAATTAATAAATTAGTAAACCTTCAATCTTCATCCCCAGATATTATTGTAACAAGTAATATTGGCTGCTTAATGCACCTTCAGCAGGGCACCGATATACCTGTAAAGCACTGGGTAGAATTGTTGGACACCTAGGTAATGGGAAGAAGAAGGAAGCCAAAATCAAAAACCTATGAACTTGAAATAGAGTCTCTGTCACATGAAGGTAGGGGTGTTGCGCATTTCGAGGATAAGGTAATCTTTGTCAGTGGAGCATTGCCAGGAGAGAGGGTCATTGCAGACAGAACATTTTCACGCACAAAGTTCGAAGAGGCCGATGTAAAAGAAGTCCTTACGCCATCACCTAATCGTATAGCCCCTAAATGTAATGTGTTTGGTACTTGTGGCGGCTGTTCCTTTCAGCATCTATCGAGCATGGACCAAATAACAGCCAAACAGAGATGGCTTAAGGATGCCTTCTTACAGAAATCTAGGGTTGAGCCAGAGTCTTGGCTGGAACCACTTCAAGAGGAGACTTGGGGCTATAGGCGCAAAGCAAGACTAGGTGTTAGATATGTAGCAAAAAAAGACAAGGTATTGGTAGGATTCAGAGAAAAGAAATCCTCCTTTATAACTGATATGAATGTTTGCGAGGTGCTACACCCGTCAGTAGGTAAACACTTAGAAGATTTAGCTGAGTGCATAGAGAATCTAAGCGTTAGGAAGCATGTGCCACAAATAGAGGTGGCAATAGCAGAACAACAAGTCATATTAATATTGCGTCATTTGGAGCCATTAACTATAAGAGATGAGCAAGTATTGAGTGATTTTGCCACTAAATTAAATATTATATGGTACACCCAGGCTGGGGGTGTTGATACCGTCAAGCCTTTAAGTGTGACTGGTGTGTTAACTTACAAGATACCTCAATACGATATTGAAATGGAATTCTTGGCCACCGATTTCACTCAGGTTAATTTTAATATCAATAACAAAATGATAAATTTAGCAATAGAATTACTTGAACTAGATATTAACGATAGGGTGATAGACTTGTTCTGCGGACTTGGCAATTTTAGCTTGCCCATTGCTAGGCATGTAGACCATGTGGTTGGGATAGAGGGTGAACTGGGGCTTGTTGAGCGTGCAAAATATAATGCCGAAAAAAATGAAATACATAATGCAAGCTTTTACAAGGCAAACCTATTCGAAGGTGTCGAAGGTTTTAATTGGTTTAGGGGTAATAAATATAACAAGGCGCTAATTGACCCAGCTAGAAGTGGAGCCATTGAGATCGTAGAGCTATTACCAAAACTTGGAGTCGAGAGGTTAGTATATGTGTCATGTAACCCAGCAACTCTTGCTAGGGATACTGAGCGCTTAGTTGAGATCGGATATAAGCTAGAGATGGCTGGGGTTATTGACATGTTCCCACAGACTGCACATGTAGAGTCTATTGCACTGTTTTCAATATAGTCTATAACTAATTTGTTAAACTAGCTTTATTAGATTAACTATAATTTGTAATCTTAAATTGTATTCATTACAACAAATAGAGCTATAATCCATTTATGAGTAAACTAAAACATTTAATGCCCAAGGTGGCGATGCAACGCATAAAAGAGAACCCCGATATATTTTTTGTTGATGTTCGTTGTGAAGCAGAAAACAAGTTTGTTGGTAGGCCAATAGATTGCATACTAGTGCCATGGCTCGACGAGCCGAATTGGGAGCCAGATCCTGAAGAGTTTGTGGCCGCAGTTAAGCGATTTATCGGTGCAAGGGACGACTTACTAGATGTAGAGCTTATATTGATTTGTCGTAGTGGCTATCGATCAACATTTGCAGGTAATTGCCTTCTAGAGTATGGCTTTAATAATGTTGCACATGTGGCGAGTGGATTTGAGGGAGACCTAGATGAGAATGATCAGAGGGGCTTCCTAAACGGTTGGCGTCATGACGGTATGCCATGGGATCAGTGTTAAATAATGATTAAGTATGAACAGTAATAAAAAAAATAATTTTGAGATAAAACTCCTAAGTGCTGTCAGGAAAACTTTAATCTCTGTAGCAAAAGACACCATGACTAGACCAGGTTTAAGACATCCTCTAAGTAAGAATACACAAAAAATGATAACTGACTGTTTAGATGTTGTCACTAGTAGACAGATTGTTATTGAGAAGGAGTCTGGCAATCATTCAGAAATGAAACCGGTATTTACTGACGAACAAACAGTTCAAAGTATATCCCTGGACGATCTTAAAAAGACACTAAATTAAACTAATTACTAAACAAACTCTAATTTAGCGTAAGCACATATGAGCCACTTCGTGCCGGCATTACTGAATTTAATTTGCACCCTAGCTGAATCTCCTTCGCCCTCAAAATTAAGAATCGTGCCTAAACCAAATTTATTGTGCTTTACTAATGCACCTATTGACAATTGACCATTGTTTTTAGGCTTAATTTCATTTCCAATTATCTCCCTACTGGTGTAATTTATATTTGTTGATCCAGTTTTTTGCTTAATTGAATACAAGTACTCGGCTGGAATTTCATTTAAAAATCTGGAGGGGTATGCGTAAATTGATTGCCCGTGCAAGAACCTCTTGATTGCAAATGATAAAGTAAGTTTTTTCATTGCTCTTGTCATTCCAACATAGCAAAGCCTTCTCTCTTCATCGATAAGGTTGGGGTCATCTTTGCTTTGCCTAGAAGGAAATAAATCCTCCTCCATACCAGCCAAGAATACATAAGGAAACTCCAGTCCCTTGGCAGAATGTATGGTCATAAGCTGGACATTATTATTTACAGCTGTATTCACATCACGACTAGAATCTAGAGTTGCTAGAGAGATGAATCCGATAACCTCATTGGTTTCGCTATCTTCCTCGTGGTTATATTGTTTAGCAGCCGCAATCAGCTCTTCAAGGTTTTCTTTTTTACTCCCTGCTTTGTCATTTTTATCGTTCGAATAATGTTCGATTAATCCCGACTCTTTGATGAGAAATGCTACCTTTTCGCTTAAATCAAGGTTCTTCGAATTTTCAGTCATACTGTCAATAAGTCCTGTAAATCCACTCAATGAGTTTGCTGCCCTTGTAGCTAGCGACGGGGTCAATGCAATAGATGCTCGGAACAGGCTTGTATTGTCACTTAAAGCAAGCTCTCTCACCTTATTTAGGGTTGCATTTCCAATGCCGCGCGCAGGAAAATTAACAATTCTTTCGAATGCTATGTTGTCAGAACTGTTCTCCATTAGCCTAAGATACGCAATAGCGTCCTTGATTTCAGCACGCTCAAAGAAACGAAGTCCACCATAAATAATGTAAGGTATGTTGTACTTAATTAGTCTCTCTTCAAAGGCCCTTGATTGTGCATTAGATCTATAGAGGATAGCACAATGGCTGGCACTAATGCCACCATCTAACAGTTTTTGAATTGAGTTAATTACAAAGTCAGACTCATCTATTTCTGTCCTGGCTTCAAAAACGTCAATTTTTTCACCATCACCAGAGTCTGTCCAGAGCGACTTACCCAGTCTATTCGTGTTGTTTGTTATTAGTGCATTAGATGCAGATAATATATTTCCAGTGGAACGGTAGTTTTGTTCAAGACGAATAGTTTGTATCGGCCTGAAGTCTTTTTCAAGTTTTTGAATATTTTCAATTTTAGCTCCACGCCAGCCATAAATTGACTGGTCATCATCCCCGACACAGAACAGCTTATTTTGTTCTGAAGATAGTAACTTAATCCATTTATATTGAATCGTATTTGTATCTTGAAATTCATCAATCAGTATATGTTTGAATCTATTATGGTAGTGAGAAAGTAGTTCTGGGTTTAACTTTAATAGCTCATAGCTGCGTATCAATAACTCTGCAAAATCAATCAAATCATTGCTTGTACAATGCCTCTCATACAAGTCAAACACCTTTAAACTCTGTTTTATAAAATAGTTATATCCGGCATCTATAGCTTCAGGCCTAATGCCTTCATCCTTCTGCTGATTTATATACCACTGTATTTTTTTGACTGGGTACTTTGATTCATCTATCTGGTTCTCTTTCATCAGTCTTTTAATAATTCTAAACTGGTCCTGTGAGTCTAGTATTTGAAACTGATTACTCAAGTTTGCTTCAACATAATGAGCTCGCAGCATACGGTGTGAGATGCCATGGAAGGTACCTACCCACATATTTCTGATAGGCCTTCTAAGTTGTAAACCGAGGCGTTCTCGCATTTCTAGTGCAGCCTTGTTAGTAAAAGTTACTGCTAAAATTGAGTCAGTATGAATATTTTTTTGAGTTACAAGGTATGCGATTCTATGAGTAAGGACTCTAGTTTTTCCACTACCTGCACCAGCAAGTATTAAAGCATTTTTGTCATTATCTAATATTACCGATTGCCTTTGTTTGTCATTAAGACCGTCTAATATTTCAGATAAATTCATGTTTTTTTTTCTTGCTAACTGTTATTAAATGGTTATAATATTAACTTTCTCTTATATCAAGTAAATTTGTTAAAGATACAAGAGTATTGAATTATAAACATTATTTAAGGAGTGCATCTGTGACTTACTATGAAGGCGTTAAAAAAATGGAAGAAATGGGAGTCAATGACAACTACATTCAAGGATGGGTCGCTGGATTTCTGAATAACCCTGAGATTGAAGAGCAAAGGATCACTGATGAATGGGAAGCTGGCTATGAGGACGGCAAAGAGCATACAGATGAGAATTTCGCTAATTTCTGTTAATTTACTTGTATAGATATCATGTAAAAGCCCCGTAAATGGGGCTTTTTTGTTGAGTTATTTGTATGTATGAGAGATGGCGTCAGAGCTCAAGAGAGTGCCTTAAAGGGGCAAGTAGTTGTAATGATTTTTTTCAAATAGATAAATTCGAGAACCAAAATTTTCCTATAAAGGTTCCTCTTGAATTTGCAAACCTTATAAACAAAGATGACCCTCAAGACCCCCTATTAAGGCAGGTAATAAATTTAACACCGAATGCAAAAATTGGCTTTAATGACACTCCTTTGGAGGATGAAAAATACTCCCCAGTGGAGGGTTTAATTCACAAATATAGTAGCCGAGTATTGTTAATAACTTCAAGAGTTTGTGCTATTCATTGCCAGTATTGCTTCCGTCAAAATTTTGATTACGAAGGGCATGACGCTGTATCTAATTGGAATTCAATTAGACAATACATCAAAGACAATACGCAAATCAATGAGGTGATCCTTAGTGGCGGGGATCCTTTAAGTCTTAGTGATGAAAAAATTAAATGGCTAGTCCACGAAATTGAGAAAATATCACATATTGACACAATAAGAATTCATACACGAGCTGGGGTAGTTATACCAAGCAGAATCACTAACCATCTTGCAGACAATCTCAATAACTCAACTCTAAATGTGGTCTTAGTTTTTCACATAAACCATGCCAATGAGTTGACTAATGAGTTTAAAAAATCTTTAACTAAATTAAGAAAACTTACACTCCTTAATCAATCAGTGCTACTTAAAGGAGTGAATGATAACAAGGAGTCGTTAGTTGATCTCTCTATAAAACTATTTAGTTACGGTATTTTGCCATACTACTTGCACCTACTTGACAAGGTAAGCGGGTCTGAACATTTCTTGGTGAGTGATGATTATGCGATTAAACTTCATAGCTACATGAAGCAAACCCTTAGCGGTTATTTAGTGCCAAGGCTTGTACGAGATGAGAATGGTGAGTTTAAGTCTTGGGTGTAAGCTATAAGATTGCTTTTTCTAGATCGGTAATCTGGATTTCACCCAAATAATAATCTACCAGTTTTCCTTTAGGGTCGTAAATATATGTTGTAGGCATCCCTAGAATTTCTCCGAAATTGCCAAATTGTGATTCATTCAATTCATCAAAAAGTATGATCGGATAGTTCACCATGAAGGTATCTGTAAAGTCAATAATTTTTGACTTGTCAGCTTGCTCATAGTCTAGACCCAAGATTTCTACTTTCTGTGAATTTTTTTCATAGAATTCAACAAATGCAGGTATCTCTTTAAGGCAAGGTGGGCACCATGTTGCCCAAAAATTAACTACTAAATATTTTCCTTTAGTGGTTTTATCTGTATGCCTTACACCTTCAAGATCTAACAGCGAAAATTCAGGAGCTTTTATCGTTTTGTCTTCTGACCATAGTGACTTAGCTGAATCAATAATACTGTTTAAACTGACTGCATGTACCACACTAAATGGAATGGATAAGAGAGCTACAAGCATTACCCTTGAAAGTATACTTTTGGAGTATAGAGGTATAATCATGTTATTTTTCATAAGGAAAATTTTATGGGCGCGTTAATATATCACAACTCTAGGTGTTCAAAGTCCAGAGCGACATTAGCTATTTTAGAAGAAAAAGGAATTGATTTTGAGGTAATTAATTATCTCGAGAACCCTCCAACAGCTGAGCAGTTAACTGAGTTGATTGGTGAGCTTGGTATTGATGCAAGAGCTTTGATGCGTAAGGGTGAAACAGAATACAGGCAATACAGTTTGTCAGATATTACACTGACTGAGGACGAGTTAATAGAATCAATGATAGCGAACCCAATTCTAATTGAGCGCCCAATTGTAAGGACTGATAACGGTGTTGCTATAGGTAGGCCACCAGAAAACGTATTAGCTATAATCTAATCTATATTATTTCATTGCTTCGCTCTCTTGGCTTATAGATAAACTCCAATGTGATTATGTAGTTTTTATCTAATCTCTGTGATAGGGGTGATTAATTAAGAGTGAGTTAGCTCGATATAGTTGCTCGATAACCAGCAACCTTGCAATTGAGTGAGGTAGTGTCATTTTAGACAATCCCCAGACCTGATCAGCGCTTGATTTGCATTCATTTGAGAGCCCATCAGCACCACCAATCAGGAATGAAACGTTGTCACCATTTTGTTGCCAATTGTTAATATAGTTGGCAACCTTTTTGGTTGTATGTTGTGATCCATTTTCATCAAAAGCTATGATAATATTTGAATCCTTGCAGGCACCTATAAGTAAGCTGCCCTCTATTTTTTTTATTTTTTCTGTGTTGTTATGTTTGCGTCTTTCTGCTTCAATTTCAACTAGCCTAAAGTTCATTGAACTCGGTAATTGTTTTTGGTAATGATTAATGCCAGACTGTATCCAGCCAGGCATTTTGTTACCAATAACAATTAGAGATATTTTCATAATTTATATAAGTATCATTATTATTCTTCGTCATAACCTGACCAAAGCTTTTCAAGCTTGTAATAATCCCTAGCTTCGTAAGTCATAATGTGCACTATAACTTCTGCTAAATCAATTAATATCCATTCAGATACGTCAACTCCCTCTGTCCCTATGACCTTCATTCCAAGGCGTTTAGCCTCAATTCTTATGTTGTTGGCTATACCTCTTACATGCTGAGTAGACCTTCCACTGGCAATAATAATGGCCTCCATATCTGCACTTTGTTTTATTACATTTATTGCAATGATGTCTTCAGCTTTTAGTTCATACAGGGTGTCGGTAATTACCTTTATTTGCTCTTTAAGTTTCATTAAGATTTTTTATATAATTAATTATAGAAGTCGGCATAAAACCAGACACATTCTGGTTATCTGCTATTTTATTACGAATATCACTCGATGATATATTCAACAGTTTAGAATTTGAGAAGAACAATAGCCCGTTACTCTGTTCTTGTAGTTGCGATACATCAATACATTTTTTAAAAAAATTAGTTCTACCACTTCGCATAGTATATTCAGGCCTGTCAATTACAACTAGATGTACGTATTTGTGGAACTCCTCGTACTTCTTCCAGGTCGACAGGTTAACAAAACAGTCCATACCTACAATCAAGCAAATACTTTTGTTAGGATGTTCTTGCCTTATCTGCTTTAATGAGTCAATAGTGTAGGAAGTGTTGTTTCTATATATTTCTCGTAAGTCTATAGATAATTCACTAAACTCCTGAGTTGCAAGGTTAAGCATGTCAAGTCTTTGATCAACGGAAAATAAAAGTTCAGACTTCTGAACAGGTTGGGAGCATGGCATCAAAAATAGAGAATCAAAGTCTAGCTCGTCCTTTAAGGATGATGCATTCTTTAAATGGCCAAAATGAACTGGATCGAATGAACCGCCAAAAAAACCTATCACACAGAGTGCCTATAATAGAGCACAAACCTCTCCCTTACTCATTGCTTCCATAGGGTAAGTTCTTGAACCATCATGAATGGTGTTTCGGTAACGCACAAAGTCATCCTCTTCATCTATAAGGAGGAACGGGTTTCCATTCTTTTGTTCGGCCATACTTGTGGTTATCTTTGATCCATAGTCATGCCCACAATGAAGCAACATATCGTCTGGCAGTCTTTTGAGTTTTTGCATAGAGTTAAAAAACTCATTAGCGCTACCACCAGGCATTACGCAGTGCCCTGCACCGTACACAAATAACGTATCACCAGCAATAAGGTGGCCATCGAGTGCATAACAAATTCCACCAGCAGTATGCCCTGGGGTGTTAATTATTTTTGCTTGAGTTTCACCTAAATATATGATTTCGTTATCTTCGACAGTTTGTATTTGGTTATTTATACTGAGGTAGGGTATTTCATTAATACCTGCTGTGATATTAGCACCGGTCTTTTCAGCCACCTCGTTTGCAGCGTTTGTGTGATCTTCATGCCAATGCGTTAACCAGATATCGGTTAAATCATAACCCCTATCTTGCACCCTCTGAATAAACATATCGGCTTCCCAAGCAGGATCAACTAGTGCACACTTTTTTGATGCATGGTCAAATATAAAATGAATTGAATTTTCATAAGTCCCGATGTGGTAAAGTATTTCTATTGTAAAGGTTGAATTATTGTGTATAGCTTCTTTCATATCAATGAGTCTAATTAGAGTAGTATAAATTTTATATCAAGTTATCCAAAGTCAAAAAATATTTTAATAATTTTTACTTGACTAATACATCCTAGAGATTATAATTTACATCTTTTGCTAGGGACCAGTATTTGGGGCTATAGCTCAGCTGGGAGAGCGCTACACTGGCAGTGTAGAGGTCAGCGGTTCGATCCCGCTTAGCTCCACCATAGCAAAAAAGACGTTAATGTCGCCTTCGTCTATCGGTTAGGACCCCAGGTTTTCATCCTGGTAAGAGGAGTTCGATTCTCCT